>JACCDK010094429.1_pt1 | contig 243513 bp, 207 predicted proteins | sample 7445871 | NCBI WGS metagenome assembly JACCDK01 (sample SAMN15323436, study PRJNA562643) | freshwater metagenome | isolation source: river surface water | place: USA:Blue River Watershed | collected 2017-08-15 | reverse complement strand
GACTTTTTAAGGGTGTATTGCATGAAGCAAAGTTAGGTTTTTGTGCGTACTTTTACACCCTAATCAACTGGATATGAACCAAGACATCAGAAAACCAATTATAGGCTTTACTTGCGGAGATTTAAACGGTATTGGAATTGAGTTAATCATCAAATCTTTGTCTGATAGCAGACTTTTGGAGTTTATGGTTCCAGTCATTTTTGCAAACAATAAGGCAATCAATTTTTACAAAAAAGGGCTTCCAGATTTTCAGATGAATTTTTCGACAGCACCAGATCTTGACAAGTTAAATCCTAAACAAGTTAATTTGATTCAATGTTGGGAAGAAGAAGCCGCAATTCAACCAGGAGAATTAACAGATATAGGCGGGAAATATGCTTTGATTTCTTTAGAAAATGCAGTTGCTGCCTTAAAAAATAATAAGATTGATGGCCTAGTAACAGGGCCAATTCATAAAAAAAATATACAGTCTCCTAATTTTAATTTTAGTGGGCATACCCCTTATTTACAACATGCTTTTGGCAATACTGAGAACTTGATGTTATTGGTTGCTGATAATTTAAGAATGGCATTGGTCACCGAGCATCTTACTATTCAAGACATTGCACAACATATTACCAAAGATAAGATCAAGCAAAAATTACAAATTCTTCACAGGAGTTTACAAAAAGATTTTGGCGTAGACAAGCCTCGTATTGCGGTACTCGCTTTAAATCCACATGCAGGTGATGATGGTTTAATTGGAAAGGAAGAAATAGAAATCATCCGCCCGGCCATTAAAGATGCGAAGCAGCAGATGTTGGTATATGGACCTTATTCTGCAGATGCATTTTTCGCAAGAGGTCAACATGAAAAATTTGATGCGGTATTAGCGATGTATCATGACCAAGGTTTAATTCCATTTAAATCATTGGCATTCGGTGAAGGTGTAAACTTTACTGCAGGATTACCCATTGTAAGAACAAGTCCAGATCATGGAACTGCTTTTGATATTGCTGGGAAAGACAAGGCCGATGCGAGTTCATTTACAGCAAGTATTTTTGAATGTATACGCATTATTCATGCAAGACAAGGCTACAGAGATATGCGCCTGAATCCATTGAAGAAAGTAAGCCATAAGATGTTTGCTAATGCTGTGGATGAAAGATTAGACGAGAATTAATTAAAAAGGGCAAGCGGACTTAAATTCTACCAAGGACTGATTTCCCCATCCAGGCATATTTATATTTTGTAAGACTTGCGCATGTAATAATTGCTCTGCCTTTTTAGCCATGGGTATCGCAGCCTTACAGCCCCCTCCAAATAAAACGGGTAGTTTCCTTTGAATATTCGCCTCTAGTAAATAAATCCTAGGGTTGTTTGCATTTACTTTTTTTGCCAATTGTAAAGGTGTCTTAATTTTATCTTCATAAAGTAACCACCTCATTGTAGGATTTACTGACATCTTAGCTGTGTTCGCTAAGCTTTCGGCGCAATATATTTCATCGTTATTTGTAATGGACTTCGCTCTTGAAATCCATAGTATTGCATCATTCGCTAATTGATCCCTGTCTCCCATTTTCATCAAACACATTCTTGATTTAAGTATGGAGGCATAATATGGAATTAGCCAGTTCTTTTTATCTGCATTGTACAATTTTTCAAACTGTATATAAACAGATTGATAGGCCGCCGTGCCACTCAATTGATTAAACTGCGCTACAGCTAAGTCCAAAGCTTTGTCCGTGCCCATATTTTGGGCAGTAAGATGAATGGTTGATAAGAAAAGAAATATAATAAGCGTGTAGCGCATACAATACAAATCTAGAACATCGAATTGGAAACGCCTTTATTTATGACATAATTCGCATAAGTAATTTCAATGGTGCCCTTTTTTTGTTTTAAAGCTTTTTGCTTGGCTGCAGGATCTTCGTCTCCAAATTCCAAGGTAATCCCATTCGGTAATTTATAATCCTTTGTGTTAAAGCCAAATATAATCTTACTTGGTAAGCCGTAACTAGCATATTGACCATACTCCATCGTAATCTCATAAGTACCATTTTCTTTTGTGGTCGTAAAAGTTTTGTAAACCAAGGCGTCTACTGGATCAATCCATAAAGTGGAAATAACCCAGTCTAATTTATCATCTGTGGGGATTAACTTAATGGCTTGCAATTGTTTTCCTTTAAACATTTGCACACCAGATTCAATCGCGATATATTGTTTATTGTTCAACAAGGAATTAATAGTCACAGAAACCCCACCTTTTGGCAACAAAGAAATACCCCCTTCTTTTTTAACCTTTAATAGATTAGGTTTCTTATAATACACTTTCACTTTCCCTAAAGATGCTTTGATGAATGCCACATCTGTTTTCATGACACCAGTCGCAACATAGTCATTTACTGTGTTTAATTTCGCACTCACTCTTTCAATTAAAGCATTTGACTGCGCTTGCGCTAAGCTATGCACTAGAACGACCAACAATAAAACCAACTTCATTTTTTTCATATCAAACAAATTATGTGCTTTTATACTGCAACAGCTTAACTTAAAATATCTTTCTTTTTCATAATCCATACAGAAGCGCCGACGAATAATCCTATATGCACCGTGAGCACAATGATGGAATTTTTGATCTTAGCTACGTTTAAAATACTTCCAGTAATTGCATCATTACTTTCGTTTACTTGTATATCAAAAAACTCTTTCCAATTGTTCATATGTGTGGTAAACAAATAAGGCTTCACTACATTAAATAATGGAATATTCAATGTACTTAAAATCGTAAAAAATACAATGGCGCTAATTGTTGCCACAATCGGGCCAATTGAATTATTTGCAAGGCTTGACATTAAAAAGCCCAAAGCTGCTACCGTCAATAAAGAGAAGCTTGCAAAAACAAATGCACCAAGGTATCTCCAAAATACATCCTGCTCTTGAATCAAAACAACATAATTAGATTTCATAAGAAATAAATCGTCCGTTCCGAAAATCCACATGCTCAAAAACAAGGCTAAAAATGCAAGCCATATTAACAACAAAATAGTATAAATGCTTGCTGCTATAAATTTTGCTAAAACCCATTGTGTCCTACTAAATGGCGTCGTAAACAAGAGTCTTAAAGTACCTAAATTGGCCTCGCCAGAAAGCATATCTGCAGCAATCAAAGCGACCAATAAGGGCACATGTACCAACAATAATTGTAATAGGATATAGCATATTAAATAGCCATTCAATACTTTACCGTCTACCGTTAAAGTATCGTTGATGTCCTTCATTAAGAATGCTGCGTAGGCTTCCCCGTCTATTTTTAAACCCATTTGTATCACCAATATCAAAGCAGCAATTGCACCAAAAGCAATATAGGTTCTTGGCCTTTTGTAGATTTTAAATAATTCAATTTGAATGATTGGCCACATATTAATAAGTTGAAGTAAGTTGTAAGAAATAATCTTCTAAAGAATTTTTTGTCTCTAAGGATAGTACAGCAATATTGGATGCAACTAAAAACGCATTCAATGCCGGAATGTCTAATGTAGGTATCGTTAAGTACAATCCCTCTGTCCTATTCAATAAATGAGACTGGTAATTCGAATTCATAATTTTTTGCTTCGCATCATGGTCATTCAAAGTTTTGATTTGAACAATCGTTTTATTAGGATCTAATAAACTTTCCGTTGTTCCTTCGGCCATTTTTTTACCTTGATGAATTATCAATATATGCGTAGCAATTTGTTCAATTTCAGTAAGCAAATGCGATGAAACTAACACTGTTTTACCCTGCTCTCTTGAGAGCGATTTGATTAATGCACGAATATCCGCAATCCCCTGTGGATCCAATCCATTGGTAGGTTCATCTAAAATAATTAAAGATGGATCGTGTAATAAAGCAATGCCAATTCCAAGTCTTTGTTTCATTCCCAATGAATAGGTCTGTACTTTATCATTTGCCCTAGCAAGTAATCCAACCTGCGCCAATGTCGCTTCTATTTTTGCAGCTGTAACTGGCTGCTTACGCAATTTGGCAAACAATGTCAAATGCTCCTTGGCTGTTAAATAAGGATATAAGTCTGGACGTTCTATGACAGCACCCACTTGCTCTAAAATAGCAGATCGATGCTCGGATAGGGATTGCCCAAAAATTTCGATATGTCCTTCTGAAGGATGGATCAAGGAAAGCAACATACGGATTGTGGTGCTTTTGCCTGAGCCATTTTGACCTAAGAAACCATAAACCTGTCCAGCTTCTACTTCAAAAGAAAGTTGATCGACTGCTTTTAAGTTGCCGAAGTTTTTGCTTAATGCTTGTACTTTAATAACTGACATATATCTATAACAATCAATTGAATTATTTGTTGCAAATCAACCCCCTATTCATAAAAAAACCCCGAATGAATCGGGGTTTTATATCTTTAAGTTTTACCTTATTTGTACTGAGGGATAATGCTATTCGCTAAATCTAACATTTGCTTTAATCCATCTTCAGGTAAATTACCTTTTTTGAATTCAGCCAATACATTTGGTAATTTATTAGTCATCTCTAATAAGAAATGTGCTTCAAAATCTTTCACATTCTTAACAGCTACTTCTTTCAACAAACCTTGTGTACCTAAGTAGATAATTGCTACTTGTTTTTCTACCGTGAACGGAGTGTACTGCGCTTGCTTTAAGATTTCTACATTTCTTGCACCTTTGTCAATTACGTTTTTAGTTGCTGGATCTAAGTCACCACCAAATTTAGAGAAGGCTTCTAACTCACGGTATAAAGCTTGGTCTAATTTCAATGTACCAGATACTTTCTTCATTGACTTAATCTGCGCGTTACCACCTACACGACTTACTGAGATACCAACGTTGATAGCTGGACGGATACCTGCGTTGAACAAGTTACCTTCCAAGAAGATCTGACCATCAGTAATAGAGATTACGTTCGTAGGAATATAAGCAGAAACGTCACCAGCTTGTGTTTCAATGATTGGTAATGCTGTCAATGAACCACCACCTTTTACCAAATGCTTGATAGAAGCTGGTAAGTCATTCATGTTTTTAGCGATATCATCGTTTGCAATTACTTTCGCAGCACGCTCTAATAAACGGCTATGTAAGTAGAATACGTCACCTGGATAAGCCTCACGACCTGGAGGACGACGTAATAATAATGATACCTCACGGTATGCTACCGCTTGTTTTGATAAGTCATCAAATACGATCAATGCTGGTTTACCACAATCTCGGAAGAACTCACCAACAGCTGCACCCGCAAATGGTGCGTAGAATTGTTGTGGAGCTGGATCCGCAGCAGAAGCAGCTACGATAGTAGTATAAGCCATTGCACCATTCTCTTCTAATGTCTTCATAACACCAGCGATAGTAGATGCTTTTTGTCCGATTGCAACATAAATACAATAAACTGGTTGACCAGCATCGTAGAATTCTTTTTGATTGATAATCGTGTCTACGCAAATTGCTGTTTTACCTGTTTGACGGTCACCAATTACCAATTCACGTTGTCCACGTCCAATAGGAATCATCGCGTCAATCGCTTTGATACCAGTTTGTAATGGTTCTTTAACGGGCTCACGAAAGATAACCCCTGGTGCTTTACGCTCCAAAGGCATTTCATACAATTCTCCTTTAATTGGACCTTTACCATCAATTGGTTCACCCAACATATTAATAACACGACCTACTAAACCATCTCCTACTTTAATAGAAGCGATTTGACCGGTTCTTTTTACTTTATCACCTTCTTTGATTTGTTTGCTATCACCCATCATTACCACACCCACATTGTCTTCCTCAAGGTTCAATGCAATAGCTTTGGTTCCGTTTTCAAACTCAACCAACTCACCACTACTAACACCATTCAAACCATATACACGGGCAATACCATCACCAACTTGTAATACAGTTCCTACTTCTTCTAAATCAGCTGAAGCATTGAAGTTGCTCAATTGCTGTCTAAGAATTGCGGATATTTCATCAGGTTTAATGTCCACCATAAATACTTATTTAATGTATGATTGTTATGTTATTTTAATTTTGCTTCAAACTCATTAGATAAAAATTGCTTCTTAATATCTAATAAATCTCTTTTTATACTTGCGTCAATTAAGTTATTGTCGAATGACAACACAAATCCACCAATCAAATCTTCGTTGGTATATGTTGTTAGTTCAACAGTTTTAAATTGAGTTTCGGTTTTAATTTTTTGTTCAATAGACTGCTTTAAATCTTCGCTAATTGCTACTGCTGTAGTTAAACTAACTTGATGAATTCCATTTAATGCATTGTATTGCTCAATGAATGCAGTTGCTATTTCCGGCAATGCACCTTCTCTACTTTTCTTAACTAGTAAAACAATAAAAGATAATGACAATACACTTACTGCATCTTTAATAACAGCATGTATGATGGCATTCTTTTGATCTGCTTTAATAATTGGGCTTCTTAACACATTCACAAAATCATGACTTTGTGTACAAACTGATTGAAAATATTTCATGTCAGCATATACCGCATCCAATTGATTTTGTTCAATGGCTAAGTCGAGTAAGCTCTTTGCGTATCTTCCTGCTAAACGTACGTTGGGCATTTCTTACTTTTTAATTTAACTTAACTCCTTCAGCAATTTGTTTAATATAGCTTTCTTGTTCTGCTTTATTAGACAACTCTTTTCTTAATACTTTCTCAGCTACTTCAACTACTAAATTGCCTACTTGATTTTTAACATCAATTAATGCAGCATTTTTTTGTTGAGTGATTGCCAATTGAGCATCATTGATAATGCGCTCATATTCAAGCTTCGCTTTATCTTTTGCTTCAGAAACCATCTTGTCAGCAGTTTCTTTTGCGTCTTTTAACAATCCAGCTCTTTCCTCACGTGCTTTAGCTAACAATGCTTCATTTTCATTTTGCATCGCAGCAATTTCTGCTTTCATCTTATCTGCACGTAATAATGCTTCTTCAATTCCGTTTTCACGATCTGCGATTGCTTTTAACATTGGTTTCCAAGCAAACTTGCCTAAAACAACTAAAAGCACTACAAATGCAATGGTGTTCCAAAATACCAAACCGATATCTGGTAACACAAGTGGATTTACTTCTAATAAGAACATACTATTCGTTTATCTTAATTAATAATTCAATTTAAAAAATAGGCCTTTCGCCCTGTGCTTGGGCCTATTTATTTTCTTAAGGAAATCCTCAGCAGATTATCCGTTACCCAAAAGGGCAACAACCACAGCAAACAAGGCAACGGCCTCAACGAATGCAGCAGCAACAATCATGCTTGAACGGATTTCGTTCGCAGCTTCTGGCTGACGAGCAATACCTTCAACAGCACCTTTACCAATCATACCGATACCTAATCCAGCACCGATAGCAGCTAATCCAGCGCCAATTGCAGCAATACTTCCTACCATTTTTTTACGTTTTAATTGTTATTGAAAAAAAGTTAAATATTTTTTAGTGATGTGCTTCTTCTTTATGATCATGGTGATGCTCTTCGTTTGCCATTCCAATATACATCGCAGTTAACATCGTGAAGATATAGGCTTGCAAGAATGCAACCAATAACTCAATCATGCCAATAAACACTGCGAATGGAACTGCGATTGCAGAAGCATACACTGTTTTGAAGATAAATATGATACAAATCAAACTCAATACTAAGATGTGGCCTGCTGTAATGTTCGCAAACAAACGAATCATTAATGAGATAGGCTTTGTAAACACACCAATTAATTCAATTGGTGCTAAGAACAATTTCATGCTCCAGTGCATACCTGGCATCCAGAAAATGTGTTCCCAATAATTTTTATTTGCACTTAAATTCACCACAATGAATACGCAAACTGCTAAAGTCATTGTGAATGCGATATTGCCGCTTACATTGGCGCCTCCTGGGAAGAAAGGAATCAATCCTAAGAAGTTATTGACCAAGATTAAGAAAAATACAGTCAATAAGAAAGGCATGAATTTCGCGTATTTCTTTTTGCCAATATTTGGTATCGCTAATTCATCTCTTACAAACAAAACAATTGGTTCCATCAATGACTGAACGCCTTTTGGTGCAGATGTAACACCTGTTTTCTTATAGGCAGATGCTGCTGTCAAAATAACCAATAAAATAATGAATACAGAAACCAACAAAGAAGCTACGTTCTTAGTAATGGAAAAATCCCATAAAGTTTTAGTTGCCGCTTCGTCAATTGCACCCGTTGCATCTACTACTTTTACTTTGCCTTCTATGATTTTATAATCAAAATTGCCTTTGTATACAATTGGTTCATGGTGTTCGTCCATGAATTTAGCAGAAGAAAAAACTTCAATACCTTTTGGTGTGTATAAAATAACAGGTAAGTGAATTGAAGTATGACCCCATAAATGCCAGCTATGATCATCCTTGATGTGTTCTAAAATGGTCTCTGTAACATTGAATTCTTTTTCTTCATGTCCAGTAGTAGCATGTGTTGCAGTAGCTAAATTCGAATCCACGGTTGTATGTAATGAATCCTGAGCAACTGCATGATTGTCTGCATGCGCTACTTTTTCGTTCGCAAATGAAGCACTAGCAAAAGCCAATGTAAATAAGCTCAAACACAATACCAGTAAAGATTTAATACGTCTAGATGCCATAGGGATCTCAAAATTTGCGGCAAAGATAGGAATAAACCTGCTGAAATATTAGAATATTTAACAGAAATATAGGCTTAATTCAAATGTTTTAGAAAGTTACAATCTATTGAAATTCAATTGATTGTAAAATTACACCCCTTTTTTAGGGTCTAATTGCATTTCATTCAAGGCTTTATAAAATCCTCCCTGCTCCATCAAGGACTGGTGTGTGCCTTTTTCAATGATTTTACCCTGCTCTAAAACTAGGATCTGATCGGCCTTCCGAATGGTAGATAAACGGTGGGCAATAACAATTGAAGTTCTACCTTGAATAAGGGTTTCAATTGCTTTTTCTATCAACTGCTCACTCTCTGTATCAATAGAAGAAGTTGCTTCATCTAATATCAAAATGCTTGGATTGTATAACAATGCACGAATAAAACTTAGTAATTGTCTTTGGCCTAAACTAAGTGTCGCGCCCCTTTCCATCACCTGATATTGGTAACCACCAGGCAACTGCATGATAAAGTCGTGCATGCCAATCATTTTTGCCGCTTCCTCCACTTGTGCTGGAAGAATTGCTGGATTGCGAAGGGTGATATTGTCGTAAACAGAACCGGAAAATAAAAATACATCTTGCAAGACCACTCCAATAGATCCTCTTAGCCTGTCCAAAGAATATTCCTCGATTGCTACTCCATCTAATAATATTTGTCCTGCTTGATAGGGATATAGTCGATTCAAAATACTGATGATGGAAGACTTTCCACTTCCAGTTGGTCCAACCAATGCCACAGTTTCACCAGCTTCTACTTTAAAGTTGAGTTGATTTAAAATCCAATTGGGGGCATCGTATGCAAACTGTACATCTTTAAACTCTATAGCTCCGACAATTTTAGCTGGATTATATTGCCCTTGATCGGTCGTAATATCTTCATTGTCTAAAATCTTGAATACTCGCTCAGCGGCCACCATCCCCATTTGTAGCACATTGAATTTATCTGCAATCATTCTTAGCGGTCTAAAAATTTGATTCAGAAATAATATGAAAGCAACTAACAATCCCGCATCCAAAGTTTGGTCTGCTACCCACCAAACGATCAATCCAATACTTAAAGCTAAAACAACTTCTACCACAGGAAAGAAAACTGAATAAGCAAAAATGGCATTGATATTTGCTTTCTTATGCTTCTCATTAATGGTGTCAAATTTCTTCATCTCTTTTTCTTCTGCAGCAAATGCTTGAACAACTTGCATTCCAGAAATATGTTCTTGAACAAAAGCATTCAGCGCAGCAACTGCATTTCGAACTTGCACAAAACTTTTGTTTACACTTTCTTTAAAAAAATAAGTAGCGATAAGCATGATAGGAAATGGAATTAGACAAATCAATGTCAATTTCCAATTAATAAAAAACATCGTAGTCAAGGTAACTACAATGGTTAAAAAGTCTGCAATAATTGGAATTAATCCATCTGAAAAAATATCGTTGATACTTTCTATATCATTGATTGTCCTAGTTGTTAATGTGCCAATTGGCGTTTTATCAAATTGACGCATTTCCCAGAACATTATTTTTTGATAAACCTTATTCCTTAAATCTCTGATCACTTGCTGCCCTAACCAAGCCATACCATATGTGAAACAAAAACGAAATAAGGTTTCAATAATTATAAAAGCAACCTGAAAAAGTGATATGGCCAAAATAAGCTGAATAACAGAATTAAAAGCATCCGTTGGTAAAACATAATGCACCCATTCTGGAAGTGGAACCGATTTCCCAATAGCTAGGTTAACCGTTGCTTGAATTAAATAAGGTCGAACCGGGGTTGCGAATGCTAAGAAAATCCCTAAAAATACATTGATCCAAAAAATTAATCGATAGGGCCCAACAAATGAAAACACCCTCCTTAAAATAGAAGATTTAAATATGGGTTTAGGCTGGGTAGTTGACATAGCGGATCAAAGTTACACCGCTTTTACGTATTTTCGTAAAAGCATGGAAAGTACAGAGCGCGAATTAGTGAATACAGTTGTGACACCCTACAACTTGAACGACGAACAAGAGAAAAAAGAGATTGTTCGACATTACCGTGCCCTGCTCAGAACCCTAAGAACAAAACTTAAAAAAGGCGATAGAGAATTACTAAGAACTGCCTTTGAAATGGCAGCAGACGCTCATAAAACAATGCGTCGTAAAAGTGGCGAGCCCTATATTCTACATCCTATCGCAGTGGCGATGATAGCTTCTGATGAAATTGGATTAGGTGTTCGAAGTACCATTTGCGCATTACTTCATGATACAGTCGAAGACACCGATATTACATTAGACGATATTAAAAGAGAATTTGGTAACGAGATTGCTAAAATTGTTGACGGGTTAACAAAAATCTCTACGGTGATGGACACCAATAGTAGTCAGCAAGCAGAGAATTTCAAAAAGATCTTACTCACTTTAACAGATGACCCAAGAGTGATCTTGATCAAACTTGCAGACAGGTTGCACAATATGCGTACGATGGATTCCATGAAGCAAGAGAAGCAATTAAAAATTGCCTCTGAGACAATCTGGGTATATGCGCCATTGGCTCATCGTATGGGGTTGTACAATATCAAAACAGAATTGGAAGATCTTTCCATGAAATATTTGGAGCCGGATAAGTACAAAGAAATTGCAAAGAAGTTATCAGAGACAAAGAGAGAACGAACCAGGTATATAAATGAATTTGTTAGACCATTAAAAGAAAAATTAAGTAACACAGGCTTACAATTTGAAATATTTGGCAGACCAAAAAGCATTCATTCAATTTGGAATAAAATCAAAAAGAAAGGTGTAAGTTTTGAAGAAGTGTACGATCTTTTTGCCATCAGGATTATTCTTGACGCACCACTTGAAAAAGAAAAAGAAGAATGCTGGAAAGTATACTCAATGGTGACAGACGAATACCTGCCCTCTCCAGAAAGACTAAGGGATTGGTTGAGCAATCCAAAGAGCAATGGATATGAAGCTTTGCATACAACAGTGATGGGGCCACAAGGAAAATGGGTGGAAGTGCAAATTCGAAGCAAAAGAATGAATGAGATTGCGGAAAAAGGTCTGGCTGCGCATTTTAAATACAAAGAAGGCACACAAAGCGAGGATCGTTTTGATAAATGGTTCGTACAAATTAGAGAAGCCTTAGGCAACCAAGAGGAAGAAAGTATAGATTTTTTACAAGACTTTAAAACTTCTTTTTTAGCAGAAGAAATTTATGTCTATACGCCTAAAGGCGAAGTAAAGATGTTGCCGGTGAATAGTTCTGCACTTGATTTTGCATTTTATATTCATACTGCTATAGGTTCTAAGTGTATTGGCGCAAAAGTGAATCATAAATTAGTGCCAATTAGCCATAAATTAAGAAGCGGAGATCAGATAGAAATTATCACAAGCAATAAACAAAAACCCACAGAAGACTGGCTGAATAATGTGGTGACCGCTAAAGCAAAAAATAGCATTAAAGATGCTTTGAGAGAGGAAAAGAAAATCATTTCAGAAGAAGGAAAATATACTGCTCAAAGAAAATTAGAGGGAATCGGTGCCGCATATAATCCTTACAATTTAGATCAATTGGTCCACTTTTATAAACTAACAAGTCAACTGGACTTATTGTATAAAATTGCTACTAAGTCTATCGATTTAAAGGAGCTTAAAACCTTTCAAGTCCTTGGAGATAAAATTGAAGCACCAAAACCAATTGTAGCGCCAGTCGATCCAAATGCAGAAGTACCTACGTACAAACCTTTACCAAAAAAAGGCGATTCTGAATTAATCATTTTTGGAGAATCCAGCGACAAGATTAAATATAACCTTGCAAAATGTTGCAATCCTATTCCTGGGGACGATGTATTTGGATTTGTGAGTACAGGAAAAGGGCTAATCATTCATAGAACGAGTTGCCCTAATGCAACACAATTATTAGCCAATTATGGACACCGAGTTGTTAAAACTAAATGGGCTAAAAATAAAGAAATTTCCTTCCTTACAGGCCTTAGTATTATTGGACTAGATGATGTGGGTGTAGTTAATAAAATTACTACCATTATTAGTGGAGATCTGAAAATCAACATAGCTGCTTTAACAATCGAATCAAAAGATGGCATGTTTGAAGGTACCATCAAGGTTTTTGTGCACGACAAGGACGAACTAGAAGAATTAGTAGCCCGTATACAAGCACTGAATGGCATACAAAAAGTGACTCGTTTTGATACAGAGGCGGTCTAAAATCAAGTAATCAACATCTTGGGAAAAATATGTGTGAAAACATTTCCTATTATTTTCAGGTTAAATAGGTAATCAAATTTTCTAGACTTATTTTTGTCACTCAAATTCAAACTTATGGTAGACGTAATTTTAGGACTTCAATGGGGTGACGAAGGCAAAGGTAAAATCGTGGATTATTTCGCACCAAAATACGATGTAATTGCACGTTTCCAAGGTGGCCCAAATGCTGGTCACACCTTATATGTAAATGGTACTAAAATGGTCTTGCATCAAATACCATCTGGTATTTTTCATCAAGATAAAATCAATATCATTGGAAATGGTGTTGTGTTAGATCCGGTAACTTTGAAAAAAGAATGTGACGCAGTTGCTAGCATGGGTATTGATGTCAAAAAGAATTTATTTATCTCCGAGCGTACGAATATTATTATCCCAAGCCATAGAGCTTTAGACAAAGCATCTGAATTGTCTAAAGGGGAGGCTAAAATTGGATCTACCTTAAAAGGTATTGGACCGGCTTATATGGATAAGACAGGTAGAAATGCATTAAGAGTTGGTGATTTATTAGACAAGAAGTTCATCAGCAAATACATTGCTTTAAGAATGAAGCATCAGAAGATTTTGGATAGTTATAATTTCAACGAAGATATTTCTGAGATGGAATCAGAGTTTTTTGAAGCGATTGAGTTTTTGAAAACAATGAATATCATTAACTGCGAATATTTTATTAACGACCAAATTAACAAGGGTAAAAAAGTATTGGCCGAGGGTGCACAAGGCTCTATGCTAGACATTGACTTTGGAACCTTCCCATTTGTTACTTCTAGTAATACGATTTCTGCAGGTGTTTGCACAGGACTAGGTGTTTCACCTAAACAAATTGGAGAAGTATTTGGCATTTCTAAAGCCTATTGTACGCGTGTTGGTAGCGGCCCCTTCCCTACTGAATTGCACGATGAAAAAGGAGAAGAATTAAGAAAAATTGGTAGTGAATTCGGCGCTACTACAGGTCGTCCTCGCAGATGTGGCTGGATAGATTTAGTGGCCTTAAAATACACATGTATGATTAATGGCGTAACCCAGATCATCATGACCAAAGCAGATATTCTAGATTCTTTCAAAGAATTAGAATTAGGAATTGCTTATGAGATGGAAGGCAAACAAATAGACTATGTTCCATTCCAATTAGTTGGCACACCTGTTACCCCTGTTTGGAAGAAAATGGCAGGTTGGGAGGTAGATACTACACAAATGAAGAAAGACGCAGAATTACCTGCTACCATGAAAACATATATCGAATTTATTAATGAATATTTGGGTGTGCCAGTAAAATATGTTTCTAACGGCCCTGGCAGAGATCAAATCGTTCATTTATAATCAAAAAAAAGCAATAAAAAAAGTCACATTATTTTTGCTAAATAAAATTTTCATTTGAAATTTACATAAATATTTTGATTGAGTTATGGCAGTAAAATCTACAAAAGAGAAAAAGACAGCGACACCAAAAAATGGCGTAGTAAAAGCTGAAAAATCAAGCAAGACACCAACTAAGAAAAAAGTGGATGACGAGGACGATGATATAGAGGAAGAAGAGGACGACAACGATGATTGGGGTAAAACAGAAGATGAGGATGACAGCTGGGACCCAGATTTCGCTGAATTTGATTTACCAAAAACAACAAAGAAAGCTGGTAAAGCTAAAAAAGGCGAAGACGATGATTTCGGATTAGAAGAAGACTTAAACTTAGAGGACGATGATTTGTTTGACGACAAAGATGAGTTCGATGATGATTTCTAAAATGGTTTAATCATTATCCTGATATAAAGATTGTATTGAGGCCTGTAAAATTTGATTTTTATGGGCCTCAAATATTTTAGCCTCTTTCGTAGGCAGCACTAAATTGTATGTTTTCCCTGATGCCAATTGCTTATCCATGTTTGGATTCAACTCCTTTAAATAAGCAAGGGGCATTTTTAAGAAGCTTGCGATTGTTTTTGCATTAAACCTACCTGAGATAAGCAAAGCCTCCATACCTATTTGAGTTGATTTATTTTGAGGTACACTATTTGGACTATACTCCTCTTTTATAACCACTCCTTCGAAAATAGCATGCGTTGCTATGAATTTCTTTACATGATTTCTAGTCTCTAAAGGAAGCTCGTATTGCAAAGCCCAGAAATCTTTTGTTTTCTTTTTTTCAATCGCTTTGCTCAGTCTACCTGCTCCTCCATTATAGGCTGCTACGACTAATAACCAATCTCCAAATTGTTGGTACAATTCTCTTAAAATAGTTGCAGCTGCTTGTGTACTTTTTTGATAATCCATTCTTTCATCATTGGGTAATAATTTCAACCCCAAGCGAGTTGCTTCTGCCGGCATGATTTGCCATGGGCCTGCAGCGCCTGCCCAAGAAACAACCTGCGAACTTAAATGACTTTCTATGACACTCAAATATTTTAACTCTACAGGAATGCCATTCGCAATTAATATTTGATCGTACAAATTAAAATAAGGCTTAGCCCAAGTTTTCATTTTTCTTAAACCTGGTCCTTCTTTTTCCATATAAGATTGAACAAAACTAATCGCTTTAGGATGCATCTCTATCACAAACGACTTGTCATTATTTGGAACAGCTTGTACCGTAAACAAACTACTAAATCCAATTCTATTCATAGTAAGACTGTCTTGAGCAATTAAACCACTAAGACAAGAAAAGAAACAAAAAATAGAAATGTATATTCTCATATGAAAGGTATTATGCTTCCATTAAGGAATTAGAGAAATTAAGTAAGATTGACTCTTTAAAAGGGGCACTCATAATTTGCAATCCAAAAGGCATGCCATTGGAATGTGTAAACAAAGGCAATGAGATGCCAGGTATCCCAACTAGATTAGCATAGACGGTAAAAATATCGGCCAAGAATACTTCTGTTGCTGAATGATGTTTTGTTCCTAATTTAAACGCGGTTGTTGGTACAGTTGGAGAAATGATAAAATCATATTGTTCAAAAACCTGGCTCGTAAAGTCGACTAATTTTTGACGGACTTGTTGTGCCTTGGTAAAATAAGCATCGAAATATCCTGCACTTAAAACGAAAGTGCCTAATAATATTCTACGTTGAACTTCTTCACCAAAACCCTCTGTCCTAGATAATTTATACACATCTGCAAGATCGTCTACCTTTTCTTTAGTTCTATGTCCAAATCGGATGCCATCAAATCTTGACAAATTACTAGAAGCCTCTGCAGTCGTTAAAACATAATAAGTAGGTACAATAAAATTCAATAAATCAAATTCAACAGATTCTACTGTATGTCCCGCTTCGCGTAATTGAGCAATTTTATTTTCGATTTGATTTTTTATCTCGGGATCTAAGCCTGGATGCGTTAAAGTTTCTTTGAAGTAGGCAATCTTTTTTGTACCCTCATTTAAACTTAAAGATTGACTATATGCAGGGACTTTTTCAGAAGATACCGTACTATCAAAATCATCTGCTCCCGCAATCACTTCTAAAACCAGGGCAGCGTCTAGCACTGTTTTACTAAAAATGCCTATTTGATCAAAGGAGGATGCATAGGCAATTAGTCCATACCTTGAAATCCTGCCATAACTTGGCTTCAATCCAATCACACCACAAAAGTCTGCAGGTTGACGCACCGATCCACCGGTATCGGATCCTAAACTCACCATACATAATCCGGCTTGTATAGCAACGGCAGAACCACCAGAAGAACCACCTGGAACAAGTGCTTTATCGGCTGCATTTTTCACTGGACCAAATGCAGAGTTTTCGTTACTACTACCCATTGCAAACTCATCACAGTTTTGACGACCAATAATGATCGCGCCTGCTGCAAGTAAATTTTCGATAGCAGTAGCAGAATAAACAGCTTTATAATTTTCTAGTATTTTAGAGGCTGCGGTAAGTGTATGCCCTTTATAAGAAATAACATCTTTAATTCCCACCACTACACCATGCAAAGGACCCATTGCATTTCCTGCAAGACGTGCTTCGTCTAGTTCATGTGCACGCGACAAAGCATCGGTTTCAAAAACTTCTAAAAATGCATTTAGATCTTTTTGATTTTTTATTTGTTCTAAATAAAATTGAACAGCCTGCACACAGGTTGCTTCTCCGGTCTTTAATTGACCATGGTAAGTTTGAATGTCTGAATAAGAGAACATTTGGAATTAAGAAGCTTTCTCGTCTTTCTCTTTAATGCCTTCTTCTAATTCTTTTTTCACGTTATTTTTAGCATCGTTGAATTCACGAATTCCTTTACCTAATCCACGCATGAATTCAGGAATTTTTCTTCCGCCAAACATTACTAAAATAACTACGCCAATAATTAATAATTCTTGAAATCCTAAGTTGCCCATAATATATCGTTTAGAATAGTAAAGGTAATGTAATTAGCACAAAAAAAGGTCCTCGAAAAGAGGACCTTTATATAATTTAAGCACTTAGGCTTAGAATCTTTTTTCTTTAATACGAGCGCTTTTACCGCTTCTGTCACGTAAGTAGTACAATTTAGCACGACGTACTTTACCAGATTTGTTTAAAACGATACCATCAATGTTTGGAGATAAGAAAGGGAACAAACGCTCCACACCTACACCATCAGAGATTTTACGAACAGTAAAAGTAGCTGTTGCTCCAGTTCCTTGGGTTTTGATTACATCCCCACGGAAACTTTGGATACGCTCTTTACCACCCTCTACGATCTTGTAGTTTACGGTAATATTATCACCAGCCTTAAATGCTGGATATTCTTTCTTTGCTGTTAATTGCTCGTGTACGAAGTTTACTGCTACGCTCATAATTCATGTTTTTTTGCGGAGGGCAAAGGTAGGGTTACCCATGCTATTCTCCAAATTATTTGACCCAAATATTAAAATCAGTGCTTTTCAGGGCTTTTTTAACCTATCTAGCGATGTTTACAGCTCTCTTTTCACGGATCACCGTTACTTTGATTTGACCAGGATAGGTCATTTCTGTCTGTATTTTTTGAGCTATTTCAAAGCTTAACTGATCAGATGACTGGTCTGTCACCTTTTCTGCTTCTACGATAACCCTTAATTCACGACCAGCTTGGATGGCGTAAGCCTTCTCAACACCTTGATAACCAAGTGCTAAGTTCTCCAAATCCTTGATACGTTGAATATATTGTTGCATGATCTCACGTCTAGCACCTGGTCTTGCACCACTGATGGCGTCACAAGCTTGGATGATAGGAGAAATCACATATTGCATTTCCATTTCATCGTGGTGGGCTCCAATGGCATTTACTACCGCTGGGTTTTCACCGTATTTTTCAGCCAATTTAGCACCTAATAATGCGTGGCTTAATTCAGTTTCCTCGTCAGGTACTTTACCAATATCGTGTAATAAACCTGCACGCTTAGCCAATTTAGGGTTTAAACCTAATTCAGCCGCCATGATACCACATAAGTTCGCAGTTTCACGAGAGTGCATTAATAAGTTCTGTCCATAAGAAGAACGGAAACGCATTTTACCAATGATACGAATCAACTCTTTATGTAAACCATGAATACCTAATTCAATCACAGTACGCTCTCCAATTTCAGCGATTTGTTCTTCTAATTGACGACGGGTTTTCTCTACCACTTCCTCGATACGAGCTGGGTGGATACGACCATCAGCAACCAATCTTTGTAAACTTAAACGAGCAATCTCTCTTCTTAATGGATCGAATGAAGAAAGTAGAATTGCTTCAGGTGTATCATCTACAATCAAGTCTACACCAGTAGCAGCTTCGATCGCACGAATGTTACGACCTTCTCTACCAATGATCTGACCTTTCATTTCATCTGATTCCAAATTGAATACAGTGACTGTATTTTCGATCGCTACTTCTGCAGCTGTTCTTTGGATAGATTGAATAATAATTTTTCTAGCTTCTTTATTTGCCTTTTGCTTCGCTTCTTCAATGATGTCTTGTTGTAATGCCAAAGCTTGTGATTGTGCTTCGTTCTTTAAACTTTCAATCAATTGTTGCTTTGCATCTTCTGCAGTTAAATTTGCAATTTTTTCAAGACGACGGATATGCTCCTCTTGGTGTTTTTCTAATTCACCACGTTTGATATTCACTAAATCGATTTCACGATTTAATTTTTCTTTTATCGCTTCGTTGTCTTTGATTTGCTTTTCTAAAACAACCGACTTTTGATTAATCGTTAATTCGTGTTGCTTAATTCTGTTTTCCGCCTCCCCAATTTTTTTGTTTTTCTCTAACAATTCACGATCGTGGTCTGCCTTCAGTTGAACAAAACGCTCTTTCGCTTCTAATTGCTTTTCTTTTTTAATGGTTTCAGCTCTTAATTCTGCTTCTTTTAAAATGCTAGCGGCTTGATTTTCTGCATCTTCTATTTGCTTTTTCGTGTTCTTGGCGAAAGCAAAACGCCCTACGAGTAATCCGCCTATTCCAGCGCCTACTCCGATGATCAATAATAATATGGTTTGGTCCATTGTTTAATCTTGTTGTGTTTAAAAAAATCACCCTACTTCTCCACTAAGGTTCGGCAACGAAGATAAACAATTAATGTAAAGATTAGACCGAAAACGGCCAATAATGTGTTATAAGTTGGTATTTACGAGCACTTTATCAATGGATGCGGACATGCCATCAATTTGAGCCTGAATGGACTCTATTTCGTATAGGTTTTGGCCATTGTCCTGCTGTTGGGTGGTGAACCAAAGAAGGACCATTGAAATATAATCCTGGGTGTCACTTCCTGCATACATTGTCTTGTACTCCACCATCTTTTGGTTGATCAAAGCGGCGGTTTTACGAACAGCCTCCTCGTCCTTGGGGCTAATTTTGACCCTATAATTCCTGTCTGCAATCAAAATGTTGACAGGAATCAAGTTTTCTGGGTTATCGACAAGGTTTTCTGACATGGCTAAGGATTCAAGTTTTGAATACAAGTATCGATTTCTTTGATATAATGGTCAATTTTTTTATTCAAAGCAGCTTTTTCTGCCGGATCCATTTGCTCAGAAGGACGCATTTGAGCAGTAATTAAAGCAGCTTGTTCTTTTTTTAGGTCATTTTCAAGCTTTTCTAAAGCAGCTTGTTGAGTTGCCAAAGTACCCTTTAATTGAATATTCTCTTTCTCCAAGGCATGCTGACGCTTTAGCAGTAATTGCAGTTTCTCTTGTAGGCCTAATAAAGAAGTCTGTAAATCAGACATGGCGCTTTGTTTATTACTTGAAAGTTAATTATTTTCTTATTTCTGCTTGAATATTTTTTTCGAAGGCAGTGATTAATTTTTTCATCATGCCATCAATTTCCGTATCGGTTAATGTGGTAGAAGCCGCATTGAACACAAAATTTATTGCAACGGATTTTTTATTAACACCCAGTTTGTCACTTTCAAAAATATCGAATACTCGGGTTTCTTTTAATGAATCCAATTGAACAGATTTAATGGTTTGTTCAATCGCTGCATATTGCACCCCCTTGTCAATCACCAATGCCAAGTCACGTTCAACCGAAGGGAATTTAGAAACCTCCTGGTATTTTACCGTGCCTGATTGATATGCTTTTAACAAAGTAGCTAAGTCAAAATTTAAATAAACGACCGGCTGTTTAATGTCAAACTGCGCTAATTTTTTTGACCCTACTTGTTCAATTGTACCTAAAACTGTTTTGCCTGCAATCACTTCGAATTGACCATTCCCAATTGGATTCCAATTGATTTTTTTCAATCCCAATAATTCACACAAAGCCAATGCAAGTCCTTTAAGTACAAAGAAATCCTGTGTAGTTGATTTTGTTCTCCAGTTATCTTGGGTTTGTTTTCCAGCAAGATAAACGGCTAACACTTCTTGCTCTTGGTATTTCCCAGCAGCAGTTTTAGCATACACTTTCCCCATTTCAAAGAAAGAAATGGAATAGTTTTTTCTATTGTTATTATAAGCAATCGTTTCTAATCCTGTCTCTAACATTGTTGGGCGCATCACATCAAGATCTGCACTCAAACTATTCAACATTTTAACAGTTGTTTCCAACTGAGCTTCAGAAAAATACTTACTATTTGTAATTGAATTCGTAAGGATTTCTGTAAATCCTCTTCCGACTAGATAATTGGCAATTTTATTTTTAAACTGCTCCTTCGCTTCCAGTAAATCGATAGAGGGGCTAATGGTAATTGAAGTTGGGATTTCAATATTGTCTAATCCATCTATGCGTAAAATTTCTTCCACTAAATCTGCCGCGATGCTTATATCAGGCTTATTATAAGGCACAGCAACTTGAATGCCCTCCGCATCTTGATGCAAGATATCAAATCCTAAACTTGATAAGATAGCAACTGCCTTATCTGCAGCATATTGCTTCCCACTTAATTTTTTTAAGTAAGCAAAAGTCATCGCTACTTTTACTTTTTCTGCAGGGTTAGGATATACGTCAACTACATTGCTGCATTTACCTCCTGCAATTTCTTGAATCATTGCCGCAGCTTTCTCTAATACATTTACAGTACTTGCAATATCTACTCCTTTTTCGAAACGAGTTGCAGCATCTGTTCTTAAGCCATGATGTACAGATGTTTTACGAATATGAACATTTTCAAACCAGGCACTTTCTAAAAATATTGAGGTAGTAGTTTCTTTCACACCGCTATTCAAACCACCAAAAACCCCTGCAATACACATTGGCTTTTCGGTATCACATATCATTAAATCTTGTGCTGTTAATTTTCTTTCTTTTTCGTCTAATGTAATGAACAAAGTATCTTGTGGACATTTTTTTACAACCACTTTTTGACCTTGAATTTTTGCAGCATCAAAAGCGTGCAACGGCTGACCCGTTTCGTGTAAAATATAATTGGTAATATCTACAATGTTATTGATAGAACGTACCCCAATGGCTTGTAATTTATTCTTTAACCAAACTGGAGAAGGACCTACTTTCACATCCTCTATTAAAAGACCGCTATACCTAGCACATGCTTCGGTATTTTCTATAACAACATTAAATGGCGCTAAGGCAGCATCCAATGTTGGCTTCTTTGTAAATGGACTAATTGGTATTGCCTTATCTGCATGGTAAGTCAAATAAGCACAAACGTCTTTCGCCACACCAAAATGACTCATTGCATCCATCCTATTTGGTGTCAAACCTATCTCATAAATCCAATCTTGGTAGTAATCAAATAATTCAGCTACTGGTTTCCCAACAGGAATCGCAGGGTCTAATACCATAATACCTGCATGGTCCTCACTTAAACCAATTTCATCTTCTGCACAAATCATCCCCTCACTTTCTTCTCCTCTAATTTTAGCCAACTTCATTGTAATTGGACTACCGTTTTTAGGATAAATTGTCGTTCCTACCTGAGCCACCACCACTTTTTGACCTACTGCCACATTAGAGGCGCCACAAACAATATTCAAAGGGCGGTCCCCACCAACAGCTACTTTGGTCAATTTTAATTTATCGGCATTAGGATGTTGCGCAGTTTCGAGTACTTCTCCTACAACCAATCCTTGCAGGCCACCTTTGAAATTTTCGTATAATTCCATGGACTCTACTTCTAGTCCAATTGAGGTCAAAATAGTAGATAATTCTTCTTTGGGAATGGGTGCTGGTAAATATTCAGATAGCCAGCGATAACTAATGGTCATGATGCTACTTTAAGGTATGGTTCAAAAGTACAATTTTATGTTTAAATCTCCCTGCATAACCCGTGAATAACTCTATTTTTGATGTGCAAATCCTATTCAAACCGCTTGTGGATAAGCCAATTGGATAATTAAATTTCGGGATGCCGAATTTTGAAAGGATTTTCGCAGTAAGAAAAGCAACAATAATATGGCACTCTCCAACCTAAATACAAGATCAACTACGAGGAAAAAAACAAGCTCTGTGGATGTGAGCGCCATGATGTATGGAAAAATTCCACCACAAGCAAGAGAACTGGAAGAAGCAATCCTTGGAGGTATATTATTAGAGAAAAGTGCATTTGATACAGTGTCAGAAATTTTAAAACCTGAGTGTTTTTACGTTGAGGCGCATCAAATGATTTTTCAGTCAATGCAAAGCTTACAACAAAAGAACATGCCTATTGACATGTTGACGGTTGTAGAAGAATTAAAAATGCGTGAGTATTTAGACCAAGTGGGTGGCGCATACTATATTTCAAAATTGACCAATGTCGTTGTTTCTACCGCAAACATTGACGCACACTCGAAAATTGTTTTACAGAAATTTATCCAAAGAGAATTAATCAGAATTAGTGGCGAGATCATAACTAATTCTTATGAAGATAGTACCGATGTATTTGATTTGTTGGATGAGAGTGAAACAAAAATGTTTAACATCACCAACAATTACCTAAAGAAAAACTTTGTGGACATTGGAAATGCATTAGCAGAATCCATCACACGTATCGACGAATTAAGAACTAAGAAAGATGAGATCTCTGGTGTGCCAAGTGGATTCGCTTCATTGGACAGAATCACTTTTGGATGGCAGCCAACAGATTTAATCATCTTAGCAGCACGTCCTTCTGTAGGTAAAACCGCATTTGCATTGAACCTTGCGCGTAACGCAGCCTTGCACCCTACTAAGCCACAAGGTGTTGGATTCTTTAGCCTGGAGATGAGTGCATCGCAATTAGTGCAACGTATTTTAAGTGCGGAGAGTGAAATTAAAATGGAAAAAATCTCTAGAGGTAAACTAGAAGATTACGAATACCAACAACTCCATACCAAGGGTATAAATAAATTAGAATCCGCACCCATTTATATTGATGACACAGCCGCTTTAAATATTTTTGAATTTAGAGCGAAAGCAAGAAGATTGGTCAATAAGCATGATGTTAAAATTATCATCATTGACTACTTACAATTAATGAGCGGATCGGGTGATAGAAATTCAAACAGAGAGCAAGAGATTAGTAATATCTCTCGAAGTTTAAAAGCATTGGCAAAAGAATTGAATGTGCCAATCATTGCACTTTCTCAGTTAAGTCGTGCGGTGGAAACCAGAAAAGAAAGTAAGATGCCTCAGTTGAGTGACTTACGTGAATCGGGTGCGATTGAGCAAGATGCGGATATGGTTATGTTCATTTACAGACCAGAGTACTATGAAGTAATGAGTAACGAAATGGGGGAAAGTACCATGGGTGAAACACATATTAGAATTGCAAAACACAGAAATGGTTCTTTGGATTTAGTGAAGTTGAGAGCTAGATTAGATGTTCAAAAATTTGAAGAATGGGATGGTGACGCTGGCATACCAGGATTAGGTAGCAACTACAAGCCGCTTACACAAAATCTAGGAGGCAACGATGCGCAAGACGGCGGAAGATTCTTTATACAAGGAAGTAAAATGAATGGTGGTGAATTTGATGATGGTATTAATGACGAACAACCATTCTAAATAGATTTTATGTCCGTTCCATTTTTCTACGAACCTCAAATAGCTGCTGGCATGACTCAGTTCACATTGAGTGAAACTTCGAGTAAGCATTGCATTCAAGTTTTAAGAATGGAAGCAGGCGATTTGATTGATATCACCAATGGACAAGGTGGATTATTTCATGCAGCTATTCAAGTGGCTCATAAAAAAAATGCAATTGTTCATATCACCGAATTTATACAAGCTCCTGCTCCAACTCAGCAATTACATTTAGGTATTTCACTATTAAAAAACGCAGTAAGGTTAGAATGGCTTTTTGAAAAAGCAACCGAAATGGGTGTGACAAAAATAACACCGCTAATTTGTGATAGAACCATACATGAACGTTTTAAGACGGATCGAATGCAACAGATTATTCAGTCGGCAATGATTCAAAGTCAACAAACATGGCTGCCAGTATTAATGGAGCCTACCCCATTTGATCGCTTTATTCAAGAAGCGAAAGCGACACAGAAACTAATTGCGCATTGCGAACCTGCAGATAAAACATCTATCAAAGCAATCGTTCCTTCCAATAATTTATTATTACTAATTGGTCCTGAGGGTGACTTTTCACCCAAAGAAATTGAGGGCGCATTGAACAATCAATTTGAACCAATTCAGCTTGGCCCTACCCGACTGAGAACAGAGACCGCAGGTATTTTTGCCCTAAGTGTCTTAAAAAATTTCTAATTTGCAGGCATGAAAATCCTTCAAGTCAATACGCCAGAATTAGATAAAGCTTTTGTTGTCATTAATGCAACTATAAACAAAGACAACCCTAATTATATTCGACCACTAGACAATGAGGTGCTGGCTACATTTGATCCAGAAAAAAATAAATTATTCAAAGACGGTGCAGCAAAGAGATGGATTGTACAAGACGATGCAGGAAATACAATTGGACGTATCGCCGCCTTTCATTATTCTAAATACAAAAACAAAGGCACTGATTTTGCAACAGGCTGTGTAGGTTATTTTGATTCAATCAACGACCAAGCAGTTGCTAATTTATTATTTGATACAGCAAAAGAATGGCTAAAGTCAGAAGGCATGGAAGCGATGGATGGACCCGTTAACTTTGGAGATAGAGACAAATGGTGGGGATTAATGGTTGAAGGCTTTGACAAAGAACCGATGTATGGCATGTCTTTTAACCCTGCCTACTACGAAAAATTATTTACTAATTATGGCTTCGAAAATTTCTACAACCAATATTATTACCATATTTCACTTTCTACTGGTTTACCTGAAAGATTCAAAGAACGCTATGAAAAATTTCAAGCCAAAAAAGATTATTCTGTACAGCATTTAGATAAAAATAATTTAGATAAATATGCAAATGATTTTGTGCATATTTATAATTCAGCTTGGGCACAACACGGCGAAGCAAAAGCCATAACACATGAGCAAATCATGAAACTTTTTAAAACCCTAAAACCAGTGATGGACGAAAGGGTTATTTGTTTTGCTTATTACAAGGAAGAACCAATTGCCATGTTCATCAACATCCCCGATGTAAATCAATATTTCAAACACTTTAATGGACAGCTAGGTTGGAAACAAAAAATCCATTTAATGTGGATGAAATGGATGAAGTATAATACCAGATTAACCGGATTGGCATTTGGCGTTGTTCCTAAATTTCAATCATTAGGGATAGACAGTTTCTTAATTTATGCAAGTTCGTTGGTGCTAGACAAAATTGGCATTTACGAAGAATATGAAATGGGATGGGCTGCAGATTGGAATCCCAAAATGGTGAATATTTACAAAAGTTTAGGCGCCAATCCTAGTAGAAGAATGGTCACTTGGAGGCATATATTTGACACCCAAAAACACCCTTTTGAGCGCCATCCAGTGATGGAATACAAGACCCCAGGTCAAGACAGTTAAGGATTTCAGAAATGGGGGATAAGATTTGTTCCCTAGCTCAGAAAATTACCTTTTGATGCAGTATATTGCAGCTCAAGTATGGAGAATTTTATCGTTTCAGCAAGAAAGTATCGTCCTCAAAACTTTAATACAGTGGTGGGTCAATCTCATATTACCACTACTTTAAAGAATGCGATCTTAAACCAACACCTAGCACATGCATTTTTGTTTTGTGGTCCTAGAGGTGTGGGTAAGACAACTTGTGCACGTATCCTCGCAAAAACGATTAACTGTACTAATATCACAAAAGAGGGGGAAGCTTGTAACCAATGTGAAAGTTGTGTCTCATTTGAAAAAGGGGCAAGTTTAAATATCCATGAATTAGATGCTGCGAGTAATAACTCAGTAGACGATATTAGAACACTTGTGGAACAAGTTCGTTTTGCGCCTCAAGCAGGTAAATACAAAGTATACATTGTGGATGAGGTCCACATGTTAAGTGCAAGTGCCTTCAATGCTTTTTTAAAGACATTAGAAGAGCCGCCACCCTATGCTATCTTTATTTTAGCTACGACCGAAAAACATAAAATCCTGCCTACTATATTAAGTAGATGTCAGATTTTTGATTTCAAAAGAATTGTGCCAGATGATACTGTAAAGCATTTAGAAGAAATTGTAGAGAAAGAACATATTAAGGCAGAAAGAAACGCTTTACAATTGATAGCTCAAAAGAGTGAAGGTTGCATGAGAGATGCTTTGAGTATTTTAGATAAAATTGTAAGCTTTTCGAATGGCGCCTTGACTTATGACAATACATTAGAGCATTTAAATATTTTAGACGAGGGTTATTTCTTTAAGTTATTGACCCACTTAACAGAGCAAGACCTTACAAGCGCAATGTTATTGTACGACGAAATCAACCAAAAAGGTTTCGAAGGCGACACAGTGCTTTATGGCATGGCCGCATTCATTAGAAATATCCTTGTCTGCAAGGACAAAGCCAGCGCGCATTTGCTTGAATCTATCGAAGGCTGGAGAGAACAATATATTGCTGCGGCAGAAAAAACAGGCACCCCTTATTTAGTGAGTGCATTGAATATTTTAAATGAAGCCGAGATTCAATTTAAGATGGCACGCAATAAAAGATTGCACGTAGAATTAGCGTTGATTAAACTCAATTTTCTACAACAAGCAATTGAATTAAGTATGGAAGATGGCCAGCTAGTAAAAAAAAAACTAGTTGATACACACTACCCTATTCGCACAAAAAAAATCGTTCCTTTAAGTAATATCGTTGTTAACGCAGAAGCTAAATTAGTTATAGAGAAACCTGTCATAAAAAGTGCAAATAAAACTACTGAACCAACGACTGCACCAACTACTTCAATTAAATCAATTGAAACGCCCGAGATTACAAGTGCAATAAATACTCCTGAAACAGCGCCTACTGTAAATAAACCAATCGCCAATCCTGCCTTAAATAATGTTCAACCTAATCTGGGAGGCAAGAAAAGTCTATTAGCCGTATTACAACAAAAATATGGTAGTGAATATAATATCGAAGAGGTGAAAGAAGCCATTTCTTTGGACATGGAAACACTTCAGGCCTGCTGGAATGAATATGCCAACAAGATGGAGCAAGACCTAAAACACTCTGTAGCAGGCACTTTCCGAATTGCAACCTTACAAATAGAAGATCCAACACATTTTACAATAACTGTTCCGGCGCTTACTGCACAGAAATTTGTTGAACAAGAAAGAATGAGCTTAATGGAAACAATTTGGGAGCGCTTTCAAAACCGTGCCATCCAATTTAGTATTCTTGTTGATGGTGGAGAAAAAGAAGATGTACCATTGCATTTAAAATTGAACAGTAAACAGAAATTTGAACATATTGCAAAGCAATTTCCACTCGTTCAACAATTAAAAGAGCGATTGAACTTAGAAGTGAATTTCTGATTTACAATTTTACTTTTGAATAGCCCTTTTGTTTCAGGTATTGGAAAACTTTTTGACGGTGATCTCCTTGAATAATTATTTCGCCATCCTTTACAGATCCGCCTGTACCACAATAATTTTTTAATGCTTTCCCAAGCGCTTCCATTTCTGCATCTGCACCTTCGAATCCATACACGATTGTAACAGTCTTACCTGCTCTATGCTTTGTTTCTAGGATGACCCTAAGAGGTTGTTCAGCTGCCGGTAAAGTGATTTTTTCTTCCTCTTCCTTAGGCAACATGTAATCTGGATTAGTGCTATACACTAAAGGAATATTAGAAAAACTATTGAATGTATTTTTAGGCTTTTTACTCATGTTTACATTTGTTTATCACTAGCTCACCCTCATACTCACAATCACAAAACCTTTCTTTGTTGATTGAAGTAATAAAGTCAAATTAAATTTTTGTTGGCTAGACAAAAGCTTGCCAGTTAGGTACAATGTATTACCTAATTTTCTTTCTGCACTTTTCTCAAATCCTACAATATTTTTTTTATTAAAAAACGATTGTAAGTTTTCATTGGCTTGTGCTGCAGTTAATGGCTTCGACGAAACTTGATCTAAAATGCTAGACTCTACTTGGCTGTCCCAAAAGCTTTGCAAGGCATTGAAGTTGCTAGTTTGCAAGTGCTGAACCAATAATTCGGTTTCATTTTGCGCTTGAACGGCAATGCTGCACTGCAAAAGAGCCAATACGACAAGTATTTTTGAGATTAACTTCATTTTTATCTTTTAATAGTAGGATAAAGTTTGTAATGTGCCTAGTATTTTGAAACTTTGAGGTATAAAAATAAAGAATTTATAAGCAACGCTATAAAAAGTTAGAGAATATGTCAAAAAAAGTAATACTAGTGATCATGGATGGTTGGGGATTGGGTCAGATCTCTAAAGCAGATGCAATTCAACATGCGAATGTTCCTTTTGTAACTAGTCTTTATAAAAATTATCCAAACAGCACTTTAGTGACTTGTGGCGAAGAAGTGGGTTTGCCAGATGGGCAAATGGGAAATAGTGAAGTAGGACATTTGAACTTAGGTGCAGGAAGAATTGTATATCAAGAATTACAAAGAATTAATGTAGCTATAAAAACGGGTGAGTTTGCAAGCAACCCCATACTACTTCAATCTATCCGTTATGCAAAAGAACATAATAAACCTTTGCATTTAATCGGTCTAGTTAGCGATGGTGGCGTGCATGCACATACACAACATTTAAAAGCACTTTGTGACTTATGCAAGTCCGAAGGTTTGAGTAATGTGTTTATTCACGCGTTTACAGATGGACGTGACACAGACCCAAAAAGTGGCCAATGTTATGTTGAATCTTTGGAGATGCATTTAAAAAATTCTGTTGGAAAAATTGCAACAGTAAGTGGAAGGTATTATGCCATGGATAGAGATAAGCGATGGGAAAGGGTACAATTAGCCTATAACGCAATGGTGAATGGCATTGGGAGTAATTCATCATCTGCAATTGAAGCGATACAAGAAAACTACGCAAAAGATATTACAGACGAATTTATATTGCCAACAGTTATTTTAGAAAATGGACAACCAGTAGCAACCATTAAAGAGGACGACGCAGTCATCTGTTTTAACTTCAGAACGGATCGTTGTAGAGAAATCACGGAAGTATTAACTCAAAAAGATTTCCCTGAACAAAATATGCATCCACTTAATTTGCATTATACCACCATGACCAAGTATGATGAGACCTTTAAGAACGTGCATGTCGTCTTTGAAAATGATAACCTAGAAAATACGCTGGGTGAAGTGTTGGCAAAGAATAATAAAAAACAAATTCGTATTGCTGAAACAGAAAAGTACCCACACGTTACTTTCTTTTTTAGCGGCGGAAGAGAACAACCTTTTGAAGGAGAAACTAGGATCATGGCTGCGTCTCCTAAAGTTGCCACTTATGACTTACAACCCGAGATGAGCGCAGTTGAGTTAACAGATAAAATCTTGCCAGAAATCAATACAGGCAACCCTGACTTTATCTGTTTAAACTACGCAAATGCAGATATGGTTGGGCATACAGGTGTATTTAGTGCAGTAGTGAAAGCGGTTGAAACTGTTGATACTTGTGTTCAAAAGGTAGTCACTGCTGGATTGAACAATGGTTATACCATTTTTTTAACAGCAGACCATGGCAATGCCGATTTCATGATGAATGAAGATGGTAGTCCTAACACTGCACACTCTTTGAATCTGGTTCCATTCTTTATTATTGATAAAAACTGGAAAGGCACTATCAAGCCAGGTAAACTGGGCGATCTTGCACCCACTATTTTAACCATGATGGAATTGCCTATTCCTAAAGAAATGACAGGAACTGTTTTAATTTAAATTTTAAAACAATCCTTCAAACGAAACAATGAAAATATATAAATCTACCTACTTAATATCTAGTCCTAACTACGACCAATGTCCTTCATTAACTGCACCAGAATATGCTTTTATTGGAAGGAGTAATGTAGGCAAGTCCTCTATTATTAATGCCATTTGTGGACAGAAAGGATTGGCAAAGACATCTTCTGCACCAGGTAAAACTCAATTGATAAATCATTTTGAAATCATTAGTAATGAAGTGGTGAAGGGTCGTCAGGAAAAATGGTACATCGTGGATTTGCCTGGTTATGGCTATGCAAAAGTGTCCCAAAGTAGTCGTCGTCGTTGGGAGCAAATGATAGAAAACTATTTACGTAAAAGGCCTAATCTAAATCGAGTATTTGTATTGATTGACTCTAGGCATAGTCCACAAAAAATTGACCTTGAATTTATTGAGCAAATATTTCAATGGCAAATTCCCTATACCCTTATTTTCACAAAATCAGATAAAGAAAAGCCAGGTGTGGTAAAAAGAAATGTGGAAGCATTCTTTGAACAATTAAAAACCATGTTCCCTTACTTGCCGGAAGGTTTTGTAACTAGTGCAGAGAAAAAACAAGGTACCGAAGAAGTACTCGACTGCATCGCTAGGTATAACTTACTTTTTAACGAAGACAAAGCATCCTCTTAATATGAAAATACTTATACAATACATTAAGCCTTTTAAAGGCTTAGTTTTTTTAGCATTCATCCTTGCTGCAATAAACCAAACCTTCTCCCTTTTTGACCCAATGATTTTTGGTAAACTAATCGATGGATTTGCAAAGAACCCATTTTTGGATCCTGCAGGTAACGAGCGCACGCAAGCGATGTTCTTAAAAGGCGTTGGTAATATGTTATTACTCTTAGTTGGCACTGCCATGGTGAGTAGAATCGCTAAAGCTTTTCAAGACTATACGGTGAATGTCATTATTCAAAAATTTGGCGCAGCTCTATTTACAGATGGCTTAAAACACTCAATGCAATTGCCTTATCAAGCATTTGAAGATCAAAGAAGTGGTGAAACTTTATCTATTCTAACTAAAGCAAGAGCAGATTGCGAGAAATTCATTAGCTATGTGATCAATGTGGTTTTTGGGATTGTAGTAAGTGTGATTTTCGTATCTGTCTATGCAACAAGACTGCATTGGTCAATCATTCCTATCTATATTGGTGGCGCCAGTATGATTGCCTATGTCACTAACTTATTGAGCAAAAAGATTAAAATAATTCAAAAAAATATCGTTCAAGAAACAACAAGCTTAGCAGGAACAACTACAGAGAGTTTGAGGAATATTGAACTGGTAAAAAGCCTTGGATTAACTACACAAGAAATAAACAGACTTAATAATAACACCTATAAAATATTAGCGCTTGAATTAAAAAAAGTGAAAAATATACGTTCACTTAGTTTTATTCAGGGCACGATGGTCAATGCTTTAAGACAGGTGATTACTTTTACTTTAATGTGGTTGATCTTTAAAGAAATTCTAACAGTAGGTCAATTGATCTCCTTGCAATTTTATAGCTTCTTTATTTTTGGACCTTTACAAGAAATTGGAAGCATCATTATGAGTTATAGAGAAACTGAAGCTTCTCTAAACAACTTTGATGCTTTAATGAAAAAGCCAATCGATACCCCGCCTAGCAATCCTATAGCTGTTGGTGCCATTGAACAATTGGCATTTAAGCAAGTGGGCTTTCAACACCAAACTGCAAATTTCAAAGCAATTGATCAAATTAGCTTTGAAGCAAAGAAAGGTGAAACTATTGCATTTGTTGGACCATCTGGTGCTGGTAAAAGTACCTTAGTAAAATTATTAGTTGGTCTTTATGAACCACAGGAAGGTGAAATTTTAGTAAACGGTGTGAATACGGCAAAAATTGATATGAGCGCTTTGAGAAATCAAATAAGTTTTGTGACGCAGGATACACAACTTTTTGCTGGCACTATAAAAGAAAACCTTGCATTCGTTGCACCAGATGCAAGCGAAGATGAAATGCTATTGGCTTTAACCAAAGCGAGTTGTGCCAATATTTTAGATAAAGGCGGAAATGGGTTAGCAACAGTCATAGGTGAAGGCGGATTGAAACTAAGTGGCGGTGAAAAACAAAGACTCTCAATAGCTAGAGCCTTGTTAAGACACCCGCATTTACTGATTTTTGATGAAGCTACTTCTTCATTGGATAGCTTAACCGAAGAATCAATCACGGATACCATTCGTGACTTATCTAAAGAAAGAGAACAAATCACCATCATGATTGCGCACAGACTTAGTACCATAATACACGCAACAAGAATTTACGTATTAGAAAAAGGGACTGTCATTGAATCTGGCAACCACCAAAGTTTATTGGATGAGAAAGGGTTGTACTATGCTATGTGGAGACAACAGATTGGAGAAAGAAAAGGACAATAAAAACGACTATAATACCTCAATAAAAAAAGATCGTCAAATGACGATCTTTTTTTATTATTTTTCTTCTCTTTCGAACTTTTTCTTTAGGTATTCCATAACAGAAGGATCTTCAAGTCCTTCCATGTCGCTTAATTCTAATTCGATCGCCTTTGTACTTAATCTAATTTCAATCAATGAAAAGAATATAGATACAGAGAAACTAATTAGACTGGATGCGAAAATAAATTTTGCAATGCCTTGGTATTGTATAAAAATAAAAAACATGGAAAGCAAGGATAATAATAACGCTGCTACGCCATAGGTCTGCATTCGCTGAATGAGCTTAATTCGGTATTTTAGGTTCTTGATTTGACCAAAAATAACCAACCGTTGTTCCTGCTGTTGATACTTGTCATGTAAAACACGTACTCGATTAGACAAAGCTAAGAATCGATTGGTATAGGCCAGCATAATCAGACTGATTGCCGGAAATAATAAAGCCGGGATATTAACTGATAGTTCCATACTATAAAAATAGTTAAAATAAACCGGTATTTTTGCAACTACGAACATGGAGAAAGAGCAGTTTAAGAAAATTCAACCCAGCATCCCGCAGGAGCCAGGCATTTATCAATATTTTGATGATAAAGGCAAGCTATTGTATGTAGGCAAGGCAAAGCATTTAAGAAACAGGGTGAGCTCCTACTTTCTATCTAATCAACATAGTTTAAAGACTATTGAACTCGTACAAAGAATAAGTGAAATAAAATTTACTATTGTTAGTTCAGAACATGATGCATTCATTTTAGAAAATGAATTAATCAAGAACTACCAGCCTAAGTACAATATCAATTTAAAAGACGATAAAACTTACCCTTATATCGTTATTAAAAATGAAGCTTTTCCAAGGGTCTTTCTAACAAGGCGTAAATTCAAAGATGGGGCAACCTATATTGGACCATTCACACATGTATATGCTGTAAGAGAATTAATCAACCACATTAAGGAAACGATTCCATTAAGAACCTGCACCCTTCCACTAACTCAAAAAAATATACAACAAGGTAGATTTAAAGTATGTTTAGAATACCATTTAGGTAATTGCAAAGGGCCCTGTCAAGGTTTTCAAACGGAACAAGACTATGCAAGCTCCATCGACCAAGTAAAACATTTATTAAAAGGCAATGTAAAACCTTTGGTTCAAAACTTAAAAGAAACAATGCAGGCAGAAGCTGCTGCACTTGCCTTTGAAAAAGCCAACGAAACAAAAAAGAAGATAGAAGAATTAGAAAGATACCAAACCAAATCCGAGATCTTAACCAAGCAGCAGGAAGCAATGGATGTGTTTAGCATCGCAATGGAAGAAGATCAAGCTTATGTCAATTACTTAATGTTACAAGAAGGCCGTATTGTACAGACACATATGTTGCCCTTAAGTATACCATTAGAAGAATCAAAGGAAACGATTTTGGCATTTGCGATTCATTACTTTAGAACACAACTCGAATCAGAAGCAAAAGAGATCATTGTTCCTATAGAACCATTTGAAAAAGAAAAAGGCATTAAGTATACTGTTCCAAAACTGGGCGAGAAATTGCAATTATTAGCGCTCTCTCAAAAGAACGTAGATTATGCTTTAAAGGATTGGAAACATAGAGAAGCACTTGTAAGGGTTGCTGAAACTGCGCCAGTGAATGAGGTGTTGATTGATTTGAAACAATTATTATCCCTGCCAGCTGTGCCCAATCATATAGAATGTTTTGATAACTCAAATTTTCAAGGATCCTACCCTGTTTCAGCAATGGTTTGTTTTAAAAATGGTATCCCAAGTAAATCAGATTACCGAAAATTCAATATAAAAACCGTCGTCGGAATTAATGACTTTGCTAGCATGTACGAAACCGTTTTAAGGCGCTATAGTTCGGTACTTCAAAAAAAGCAGCCACTTCCTCAGCTTATTATTATTGATGGCGGTAAAGGGCAGTTAAATGCCGCACTAGACGCATTAAAAGAGTTAGGTATTCAAGATAAAGTAACAACTGTAGGTTTGGCTAAAAATATAGAGGAGTTATTCTTTCCTGGGGACTCAAGTTCTATTTTACTCAACTGGAATAGTCCTGCACATAACCTTGTGCGCAATATAAGAGACGAAGTACACCGCTTTGGTATTACATTCCATAGAGCTCAAAGGTCTAAGGGCGCATTTGAAAATAGCTTGGACAAAATTGAGGGCATTGGGCCTAAAACAAAAGAGACATTATTGAGTTACTTCAAATCGGTCAGTAAAATAAAAAGCGCCAATCCCAGCATTTTAACTGAACTGATTGGCGCTGCAAAAACTAAAATATTGTTAGCTGCTTTTAAGAAAGATTAGTAGACCCAACGATCTTGTTCAAATTCAAATATTTTTTGCTTGATCTTGTCCCCTTCTTTCAAACGTTTAATAGGATCCGGATACAGATTTTTTAATAATTTATCATTGTAATTATCCAAAGTTGATTTTACAATATACCCGTTAAAGTACCTACTCTCGAACAATTCCTCCCAGGTAATACGGCTCGAAATATTTCTTGGATTATATACTTCAGCCTTAGCCAAGCTTGTTCTTAATTCAGGATAATAAATCCAGAATAAAGGTGTTTTTTCAAGCTTGTTATTGATCATTCTAGAAGCAATTGGCGCAATACCAATTATTCTACTGTACATTCTGCTTGTTTTGCTATCAAAAATCCATTGCTCTTTTAATCTGAATGTATAAATAGAATCTGGATTAGGCGCTAAATTCGTGTTATAGATAATATTTGTATCCAACACATTTGGATCTAGGACATTCGGTGCATACACCGTATCTAATTTACCTTTTAATGCAGCATTCACTTCGTCTAAAGTCATTGGCGTTGTAAAACGATCATCTATAGTTGAGAAAGGCACTACCCCATCTTTTTCGATTGCGCGTAATAAAACTGCAAAAAATCTTTGATCACCATTTTCGTCATAAGACTGATACATGAATGTTCTATTGATTTTCTCTCTTGCATCAATTTCTTCCCATACAAATTCACTAAACAATGCATCCTCTTCTCTTAAATTTTCATACGCAAGTGGCAATCTTTCTTTTACCCCTTTTCTTGAATTCGTTTCAGAAAAGAAAGCATACCCATTCCTTAAGCTTCTTTTATTATTCGCATTAAAACCACCAACAACTGTGGTGTCAATATTTTTAGACGGTTTAATATTTGAAACTACAGACGTAATTGGTGTTGGCGTATTTGTAGCTGGAACAGTTTGATTGGCTGCTTTTTTGCTTAAAGAATCTTGAGCCGTTTTAGCTGGATTGGCTTTATTTTTTGCACCATAAGAAAACTGCGCATTCGCAGATAATGTCAGTGCCAAAGAGGCAAGAACGATGCAGCTTGTTTTCATTGTCTTTTTCATAAATACCCATTTATTAATTTCAATCATTTTCATTTTACAATGATTATTAAACTATTGTAAGATAAAAGTGATTGTTTGATCTAATTTTCTTGAACCACCACCAGGTTCTGATACTTTAATTTCTCCGATTGTAACGGTTGTTCCAGCTTGACACTTTTTAATCAAAGCAGAAGCACCTCCTGAAAATGCAGGACCATTCACTTCCGCAAAATCAGGTTCTTCGAATCCTTTACCTGTTGCAATTACGATGTAAGACAAAACATTGTATTTAACTCCTTCGAATACAAAATCCCTTAAGTCCGCAATGACTCCACCCTGCGCTCTGAATTTAGCTGCAGGCATGTTACCACCAGCACTTCCTCCAACAATCGCAATCGGATCTGGAACTCTTTTAACAGGAATATTTAATTTTTGTGTTTGCTTGCCATCATTCACAGTAACTACTGCAACACCAGTTTGCGCGCAAGTCACAATATATTGACCAGAACTAACTTTTCTTACATTAGATCCAGCACCTTCAACGGTTACACTGATTTTTTCACCGCCACCACCACCTGTGATACTTAAAGGATTTTCCATGCCTTTGTAGAATACCCTTGTTTTATCAGTAGAAACCACCAATCCTGATGGTGTACCAACCGTAAACTGAACCACTTTTTCTACTCTCGCTGTTTCACCATTTGGTTTTAAGAAAGAGATTGCAACACGCTTTGATTGCACACCTGGTGTTGAACCTGCTACAGATTTATAAACAGCAGATCCGTCTGCTCCAACTGGAACCACCACGCCGTCGATTGATATAGTTGGTTTTGCTGCACTACTAAATGCACCAACACCTGCTGTGATTACTAATTCTTCGCCAGACATTAAATATTGTGAGTTAGATGCCGCAAATGCATTGAATTGATCATACACCAATTCTACTTCTCCAATTTCTTTATGACAGTATTCAACCACTTGTGCTTCTGTATTACGAATGTCGTTTTGGAACTTCGTTAAGATAGTGATTGCAGCAACAGCTGGCGTCATATTAAAATAAGTATAAGCCCAGTCATCTTTAGCAGCTATATTATTAGAAGCAGGAATCGCTAAATCTAAAGAAACAGAAGGAATCACATCTTTTTGAATCGCAGGATCAATAGCTGCAAGGGCTTCTTTGTATTGCTTTAATTTATTGAATAATTCTTGACCTCTTGTACTGCCATTATCATTACTTAAGAACAACCTTGTAGTTGCATCTAAGTCATCTTCATTAAAAGTTTCTTTTCCTTCTTTAATTTCTAAGCCCGCTTCTTTTTTCAAACTTTGTTTCAAAGTTTCTATGTAAGCATACATTTCATCAGACAAAGCCTTTGCTTTATTTGCCTTAGGTGCCCATATAGCAGCTTTCTCTGCAGTCTTAGGATCCTTTAATTTTGCTTCTAAGGAAGTATAAATATCCTGATTCTTCTTTTGAATAATGACATTCGCATTTGTCAAACTTTGATCAATTGTTTTGAATGCATTTAAAATTTCGCTAGACACATTCAATGCCAAGAGCGCTGTCAACACCAAGTACATGATGTTAATCATTTTCTGCCTTGGTTCTTTAGGTAACGACATTTACGCTATATTTTATTAAGTGAATTAAATGGTTTGAATCTACTGAGCCAGTGTTATTATTTTCCTTGCATTGCATGGATCATCTTGCTATACACTTGATTCAATTGAGTCAAGTTATCTGCTAACTGTGTCATTTGCTCTTTTGTTCTTGCAGCTTCACTTACAGTAGAGGTCATGGAAGTAGACATATCTTTTAAAGTACCGTAGAAATTATTCATTTCATCGATTGTCTTGCTCATTGACAAAAATTGATTGTTCAAATTCTTTAGTCCTTCAGTAGAACTATTGATGGTACCTAAGTTATTAGACACCTCTTGAACCGTTTTCTGAACGCTATTCAAAGCATTTACCAATTCAGTTGCATCAACTTTACCACCACCTACTGAACCACCACCATGATCTACTGGAGGAGGAGGTAAAAAAGCATAAATCACAAATATTCCGGCTTCTGTCAACAATCCTACAACTAAAGCTTTATCAGCCCAAGGTAGATGGATAATTTTTGCAAGCGCACCAATGATTACTACTGCGGCACCAAGAGAGATGATGACGTTTACGATTTTATTTGTTTTTTCTGAAATTTGCTTTGCCATTAGGAAAATTTATAAAATTTAAAAGTTTGTTTAAGTTTAAGTTCGAGATTTTAATTTACTCTTGGTGCCATTGAAAGCACACATCTAAATCCGATGTAAGATTTTGCAGTGTCTTGATATTCATAATTGCGAGAACTTACTTGACAATTGTATGCAATGTCTTTCCAAGAGCCACCTCTAATTACTTTTCTTTTCATTAAGATTGGATCATTGTCTTTTGCATTGTATTGTACATCTGGACTAAAGTCGCCAATGAAATTAGCACTTCCTTCATAGAATACGGAGCTTGTCCATTCAGCTACATTACCAGACATGTCATACAATCTGAAATCATTTTCTGTATAAGATTTAACCTTAGTCGTGTAGATATTATCATTCTTTGTATCTCCGCCAAAATAATCTCCTCTTCCTGGTTTGAAATTCGCTAACAAGCGACCTTCTTGTGTTCTTGTATAAGGAGAACCCCAAGGATACATTGCATTCGCTTTTGAATTTCCTCTTGCTGCATATTCCCATTCTGCTTCTGTTGGCAATCGATAAATTCCATCAATTTTTTGGTCTTGCCTTCCTGGTCTTCCTGCAAAGTAGTCACTGTTATTCGTTCTCCAATGTGTAAATGCAACTGCTTGTTTCCATGTCACACCAACAACCGGATAGTCATTGTATGCCGAATGGCTAAAATACAATCTTGTCAATGGTTCATTGTAAGAATAAGAGAAATCACGCATCCATACTAAAGTATCAGGATAAACAGGTTGACTTACAGTAATGATATAATCACTCAAAGATTGTTCTAAACCTTTTGATGCTTTTGCTGCTGCTTTTAAATCGACAAAGGAATATTTATAAACTAATTTATTAGGATCCAATTCGATTCTTCCTTGAATACGATTGTCAGGACTTAATAAAAGTTCGTTTAATTTTTCTAAAACTGCTCTACTGTTTTGATTGATTCTTGTAGCTCTTGCCCAATCAACACGAATTGTATCTTCATTCTGATTGATACCGCCGCCATAAATTGCTAGGTATTTTAAAGAATCCGCTACATATCTTACGAATCTTCTATATTGTTCGTTGGTAACTTCTGTTCTATCCATCCAGAAATTTTGAACAGATACTAATTTCTTTCTGTTAAACATTGAAAGGTCCATTTGCTCATCACTTGCTCCCATGTAAAATGAGCCACTTGGAATCGCTACAGTAAGTGGATCTAATTTTTTGCTATTGCTTCTTTTGCTCTTCTTTGGAGGGGCAAAAGCGATGATTGTAAGCGATAATATCAAGACGCTTAAAGCTGCAATAGGAAAATTGATCTTACTATTTTTAAAAAATGGGTTCATATTGGTATAGAATGAGTTGATTTTCACCTGTTTTTAGAGATGCAATTTAACACTTTAGTTGTTAGATATTTGCTAAAATAAGGTCAATAGAAGCAACAGGTGCGGAACAGCTCTGGTTTTTACATATAAAATATTGATTTTCAATACTTTTCTTGCCTTTAAACAGTGGAATTTTATCGTTTTCGACCTGACTTGTTAAGCGTATAGAATGGGGTAAAAAGGGTGCAATTAGCTTGGGCAAGTCCAAATGCACATTTGATCCTATTCCAACCAATTCCACCAAGCCAACTGACATTTGATAAAAACTTTGAGCCCAGCAACCAAATGACCCTGGATATTGTATCATTGATTTTCTCATTGAAGCCATCATGCGCTCTGCATGTAGGACCCAATTTGAATGATCAAATACAGTACCTAAGTAGTATAAACTTGAACAAATTAAAGCATTCCCACTTGCCGTAGCGCCATCATAATTTTCTTTCTTTCGAATAATTACATCTTGTTGATAGGCTGCAGTATAATAAAAATAGAGCCCTTCCTCATCTAAAAAATTTTCTAAAACATACTCCATCCATTTTTTTGCTTTAAAAAGATAGTCAGATTCGCCAGTGATTTCTTGTAATTGTATATACGCCTGAATTAAGTTCGCATAATCATCTAAAAAAGCTTTTGTCTTTGTTTCCCCATCTGTATTGTGATGGAAAAAATATTGCCCTATTGCATCCAACAAATTAGCTTCGATCCATTGCATACATTGGACTGCAGCTTCTTTGTATTTTGTTTTTTCAGTTGCTGCATAAATTTTGCAGAAACCAACAACCAACATGCAGTTCCATCCAAGAATAACTTTATGGTCTAAGGATGGGCGTATTCTTTTTGACCTTAATTCAAAAAGTTTTTGTTGTTCTTTTTGAAAAGCCGGTTCCCACTCCTGCTCTATATCAGATTGGGTCCAAAGAATATTAGTATGTTCCCAATTACCCTGTTCTGTAATTTGATAATAATTGCAAAATGATTCAAATAAATTCGGATCAACAATCGCTTTAATTTCATCATAAGTCCAAGTATAGAACTTCCCTTCAATCCCTTCTGAGTCTGCATCTAAGGCTGCATAGTAGCCTCCTTTTCCATTGAATAATTCTCTTTGTAAAAAATCGAAAGTAGCATCAATAACATTTAAATAAACTGTCTTTTTAGAAATCTGATACGCTTCTGCAAGCACACCTAGTAAGAGTGCATTGTCGTACAACATTTTTTCAAAATGAGGCGCTTGCCACATTGCATCTACACTATACCTAGAAAAACCTCCGCCTAAATGATCGTAAATGCCGCCTTGAATCATTTTATCAATCGATCTTAATGCATGCACAATAGAGGCTTGATCTTTATTTTGAAAATAATTTCTAAATAAAACTTGAATCGAAAATGTTTGAGGAAATTTTGGTGCTGCACCAAATCCGCCCCATTGGGTATCTGCATTATGCAAAATTCTTTGTGCAATCAATCGAAATTCTTCTTCGGTTGCTACTATTTGTTGTTCCCCATTGTTTAACTCAGCATCAACTTGTGCCTTGATATTGCTTTGTAAAAGATGCTGGGTAAGATGGGTTGCCTGCTCTTCTAGTTTAGTTCGATTGTTTATATAAGCATTTTGAACACCTTTTAAAACATCTATCCAAGATGCCCTGTTTTGCATTGCAATAGGCGGAAAATAAGTCCCCCCATAAAATGGCTGTCCATTGGGAAGCAAAAATATATTTAATGGCCAACCACCAGATCCAGTCATAGCTTGCAGCGCATCCATATAAATATGATCTACATCTGGACGTTCTTCTCTATCTACTTTTACATTGATAAAATGTTCATTCATGTAGGCAGCCACCTGCTCGTCTTCAAAACTTTCACGCTCCATTACATGACACCAATGACATGCAGCATAACCAATACTTAACAATATTGGCTTGTCCGCATGCTTTGCATTTGCAAATAAATCCTCGGACCATGGCCTCCACTGCACAGGATTATGCGCATGTTGCAACAAATAGGGACTGGTCTCTTTTAATAAATCGTTGGTGAATTTTTTACTTGCACTCATAGTAGTGCAATTTACTTTATTTCTTTTTAGCTACTTGGGCTAAATATTGATCAAGTCCAGCAAACATACTAGATACTTGAGGACTAGGAACTTTAATATCTAACTTAAGTCCAGCATCTTCTATAGCCTTGCAAGTATTAGAACCAAATGCAGCAAGGGTTATCCCATTTTGAACAAAATCAGGTTGATTATCGTACAAACTTTTTAGACCACTAGGCGTAAACAAACAAATTATATCAAATTTGTTCTCTTTCAATAAAGGCTTAATATCACTGCTTACTGAGCGATACATGTACGCAAGGTCGAATGTGCATCCATGGTCTTTTAACCAGTTCACAATTTCATTATCCTGTTGATTCTCGCTACATACATAAAGAAACTGTTCGTTTGCTTTATGCTTATTCAATACATCGAATAATTTTTTATTAGTTCCGTCTGCTCCAAAGAAAACTTTACGTTTTCTATACATGATGAATTTTTGCAAATACAAAGCAACAGATTCCGTGATGCAAAAATATTTTGTATCCTGGCTAATGTTGACCTTTAACTCATCGCAGGTTCTAAAGAAATGATCAATTGCATTTTTACTTGTAAAAATTGCAGCAGTGTAGGAAGGGATTTCTATTTTCGTTTTTCTAAACTCTTTGGCACCAATTGGCTCTAATTCAATAAAAGGTTTAAAGAACAAAGTCACATTGTACTTTTTTTCCAAATCAAAATAAGGTGACTTTTCACTTTCGGGTCTTGCTTGTGAAATAAGAATTTTCTTAATGGTCTTAGTTGCAGTTCCTTTTTTGTCTCCACTCATTTCTTTTGCCATTTTACGCTTTCTACTTTAGTAAGTACCTCCAAAATATTGTACTATAAATTTATACAAAATCAATAGAGGCAATATTTCGAAAGCACAAAGGTAAAGAAAAAAGTGAAAGGAAGAGATATGTAATTTATTCCTAACAGATGTTAATGAAAAAAGGTACCTATAAAGCACCAGGAGTAACATTAAAAAAGAAGCCCCTCCAACAGCATAAACATGAAAGAAAGGCTTTGCAAATGCCAATATTAAAATGAATGGAATGAGTAAGACACCCAATACTTTATTGATCATGAAGACCACAAAAATATAGGTCTGAACTAGATCCTTTGTGTTAAACACATAGCCTGCAATTGTTAAACAAATAAATTTACCAGTGTATAAGCCAGTGAAAAATAAACACATGTAAAGATACCCTTCCCAGAAATTAATAGGTAGTAGGTGGTCATTAAAAATAATAAGTGTTGAGAACAAAGAAAAGCTCATTATAAAACTCATATTCAAGACCAAGGAAGCAACACTATTTTGCAAAAGTTGTTCCCTATTTTGCAACATCCTTAATGAAGACTGACTGAATTGACTAAATAGCTTTGGAATGTATTGCGGAAAAATATTGATGATAAAACCATATAATAATAGCAAAGCAATGATTGCATAAAAAAGTATGTCTTTATCGGGCAATGAAAATTTTTGCTCAATCTTATATAAAACATCTCCTGCATTTGCTAGGGTAGATTTTTGATTATACAATTGATAAACATTCTTTTTTTGTGCATAATAAGTTTTATACAATCGTAAAATATTAAAACTACTATCTCTCGGGTCTCTTGGAATTGATTGCAGGTACCAAGCATCTGCCTGGATAAATGATTTAGGGACAACCGGGATGTATTTCAACCACAATGTGTCTTTAACTAAAAAGGTGTCCTGTATACTATTAATGGAATCAGATGAAAACAATGCCGTATCCTTTTGATTTGCTTGCTTCACAGATGTAAAGCTGGACAATACAAAAAGTCCAAGAAGGAAAAAGGGAAGTTTCTTTAATAAGGCTAACATCTGCTGCAAAAATAAGTATACTAATTCAGAATTAAAGAACAATGACTAGCTTTGTTCTAATTCTACTTATGGCAGGCATCTATTTACATATTCCATTTTGCAAAAAAGCATGTCATTATTGCAATTTCCATTTTTCAACACAGACAGAACATATTCAATCCTTTGTAGAAGCAATTATCCAAGAAATTAGACTACAAAAAGGATATTTAGACCAACCCATTGAGACAATCTATTTTGGAGGAGGTACACCTTCCCTACTTAATGCAGGTCAATTAAAAGCATTAATAGAAGCTGTTTATACGCATTTTAAGGTTGCGACAGCTATCGAATGCACACTAGAAGCGAACCCGGATGATATTAATAGCGACAAATTGAATGAATGGAAACAAGCCGGAATCAACAGATTAAGCATTGGAATCCAGAGTTTTCAGGCTGAGGCTCTAAGCTGGATGAATCGTGCGCATAGCGTTGAGCAGTCTCATAATGCAATTAAATTGGCACAGGATGCAGGGATTCATAATATTAGTATCGACCTAATTTATGGAACGCCTACTTTAAGTAACCATGGGTTAATGACAGATTTAGATTGGATTGAAAAATACCAAATAAAACACGTCTCCTGTTATGCTTTAACTGTAGAAGATAAAACAGCCTTAAAAAAACTAATTGAAAAGAAACAATTAGAAGACGTGGATCCAGAAAAACAAGCAGCTCACTTTGAACTATTGACTGCAAGATTGAATAAAATGGGGATGGAACATTATGAGATTTCTAATTTTGCAGTGCCTGGTTATAGAAGCAAACATAATAGCAATTATTGGTCGGGCATAAGCTACTTAGGACTTGGCCCTTCTGCACATTCTTTTAATGGCAAATCAAGACAATGGAATATCGCAAACAATGCATTGTATATTCAAAGCTTAATGAAGGAGGAATTGAATTTCGAAATCGAATACTTGTCTGACGCGAATAGATATAACGAATACATCATGACCAGCTTAAGAAGAATAGAAGGATTTGATCTTGGATTCATTGAGCAGAAATTTGGCCCCAGCTATATAGAACATACAAAATGCACATTAGAAGCATTAAAATCAAAAGACTATTTTCAACAAATTGAAAATAACATTGCTTTAAAAAATTCAGCAAAATTTTTAGCAGATGGTATAGCTTCTGATTTTTTTATACTAGAAACTGCTCTATAGTTTTAAATGTTGCAGCCGGATCTGCACCCTCCCATAAAATTTGATACACGGCTTCCATGATTGGAAGTTCAACTTTCAATGTTTGATTCATCGTATAGATACACTTGCTTGCATTATATCCTTCCGCAACCATATTCAACTCTAACTCGGCAGCTCTTACCGAGTAACCTTTTCCGATCATATTACCAAAGGTTCTATTACGACTATGTAAAGAATAACAAGTTACTAAAAGGTCACCCAAATAAACGGAGGCATTGTGGTTGATAGAATTACAACTTGCACCCTCTTCTTCCATGATTTTTTTCAATAATAACTGCATTTCATTTGCACAATTCGCAATGAATACACTTAAAAAATTATCGCCATATTCAAGACCATGGGCAATACCTGCACCTAAAGCATAAATGTTTTTTGCAACACCAGCATATTGAACACCAATCACATCTTTATTCACGATGGTATTGATATAATCCGTTTTGAAATGACTTGCAATTAAAGTTGTAGCTGCTTCGTCAACTCCAGAAAAAGTCAAATAAGATAATTGTTCTGATGCAACCTCTTCGGCATGACTTGGACCAAGCAGTGTAAAATACTGTTCAATAGGAAATTGAAATTGTTGCGCCAAGTATTGATTCAATAATATATTGTGCTTAGGCAATACCCCTTTCACCGCCGATATAATTAATTTGCCTTTTAAATCGGCCGCATCTAAACCTGCCAAAGTGGATTCAATATGTATAGAAGGTACCGCAATGATTACAATATCAGATTGCGCTAATACCCATTTAATATCTGTAGAAAAAGTAAGCTGCTGTACATCAAAATAAGCATTCCTTAAATAATGTTGATTGTGCTTTCTTTTGACAAAATAATCAATATTAGCTTGTTGTCGTACCCACCAATTAATTTGATGCCCATTATCTGTCACAATCTTCGCAATAGCTGTAGCCCAACTTCCACTACCTATTAATCCAATTTGCTTCTTTTCCATGTTACAAACATAAGAAATTCATAAAAAAGGGGGTGCATTTTTTATATGCACCCCCTTTTTAGGTAGATTTTATACTATTATCTTATTTTTTCTCTTCGAATAATTTTTCCTTTGTAACTACTTTTACTAAACTTCCGTCCTTCAAAGTCTTGCTAACAATACTATAAGGACCCGTAATTACTTGGTCACCTACTTTTACGCCAGCTACTTCAATAAAGTTTAGATCCTGGATATCTGTTTTCACTTTCACCATTTTCACTTTATTATCCTTTTGTAAAACAAAAACAACTTCGTTTAACTCTTGTTCTTTTACAGGCTCTTTTTCAGACGTACTTGCAGTTTTGCTTGAAACTTTTGTATCCTTACCTTGGCCATCATTGTCTCTAGTTGTTACTGCATTTAATGGTACAGAAATCACATTTACTTTAGACTTTGTTTGAATGTCTGCACTAGCAGTCATACCTGGACGGAAAGGGAAAATTGCATTTTCTTTGATTAAGTCTGCATAGCTCTCCGTTAACAAACGAATATGCACTTTATAGTTCGCTACTTCAGCAGCACTTGAAATACCAGATGATGCAGCTGTAATAGGATTTGCAATTTTATAAACAATCCCTTTAAACTTTCTATTGTTATACGCATCAACTTCCACCAAGGCAGTATCTCCTAATTTTACTTTTGTAATATCATTCTCACCCACATCCACTCTCACTTCAATACTTTTCATGTCTGCCACACGCATCATTTCGGTACCAGCCATTTGAGCTGTACCAACTACACGCTCACCCTTCTTCACGTTCATTAAACTAATAATACCATCCATTGGAGAAACGATCGTTGTTCTAGCCAAGTCTTTCTCTGCTCTAGCCAATTGTGCTCTCACGCCTTGAACCTGCGCTTCACCACTTTTAATAGACTCTTTTGCAGCATTGTAGCTAGACTCAGCAGAACGATAGGTTTGTTCTACTTGCTCGTATTCTGCTCTTGAAACAATCTTATCGGCAAATAATTTTTTATAACGCTCATAGGCTGCTTTAGAACTTTCGTAACCATTCTTTAAACCACTTAAATTCGCTTTTACATTTTCGTATTGCGCTTTTACTTGATTAACAGAAGCAGTCACCTGATCTCTTTGTGAAGAATAGATATCAGCATAGATCTTAGCTAAAACCTGACCCTTAGTTACTTTTGCGCCTTCTTCTACAAATAAGCTTACGATTTCACCAGAGATATCTGGACTTACTTTTACTTCAATTTCAGGATAAACTTTACCACTCGCATTTACTGACTCTGTGATTGTTCTTAATTGAACATTTTCAACAGTTACTTCTGTGCCTTCTTCTTTACCAATGACACCTGCTTTTTTTAGGCCAACTAATACCACAATAAGTGCTACGAAACCTACAATACTCCAAATGATTTTCTTATTCATTTTATTTATTTTTACGATGCTTTTAATGTATTAAAGAGAAAGTGCTTCTCCTTTATAAAACTCAAGTAATTTAATTCTAAATACATACTCATATTGAGCAGACTTGAAATTCACTTTCGCTTTTAAATAGTTATTTTGATTATTTAATAACTCAATCGTTCCCAATAAGCCAAGCTCATAACGTTTAGTAGCAAAGTTGTAAGCTTTTTCTGCAGAAGTAACCGCTTTTTGAGTTGCATTTAATTTATTGAAAGCCACTACCGCATTGGTATAAGCTGTGTAAATATCTTGCTTTAATTTTCTTTGTGTATTTTCTTGTTGTAAACTAACTGATTGGTAGTTTAATTTAGATTGCTGGTAAGTATTTCTAGATTGATTGGCATTGAAAATTGGGATAGATAATTGAAACCCAAAATTCTGTCCAAAGTTATTATCTATTTGCTTGCCCCATCCATTCCAGATATTGCCAAAGTCTCTAGTGCTTGTCTTTGTATTGTATAAAGGACTTTGAACATAATACTTAGCAGAACCAACAGTTACGAAAGGAGTATTAGCTGTTATATTGCTGAAGCCAGCAGGCTCTACACCACTAATATATTTAAATGAATTCGAGAAGTTAGTACTTAAAGAATAACCAAAGCTCAAAGTTGGAAAGAAGCCCGCTTTTGCAACAAGCTTATTCTTTTCGGCCGCTTTTAATCGAAGATTAGCTGCCTTAATGTTTGGTAAATTTTGCTCTGCAACCGTAAATACATAATCAGGTTGTAAATCTGCAAAGCCTTGTAACTTAATTTGATCAACTGGTTGAACAAATACTTCAAACGCATCTGCCGCATCCAAATTCAATAATGCTTTTAAGCTTAATTTATTTTGAGCAACGTTAGAAATCGCTGTGATATAATTACTGCTATCATTTGCTAACTGCGTTTCTAATTCTAATAAATTAATTTCTGGAAGTAAACCAACTTCTACACGTTTTTTAGTCGCCGCCAATTGTTCTGTAGTTTGTGCTATTTGAATTCTAGCTATTTCAGATTGCTCTATAGATGATAAAACTTGTAAATAAAATGTAGCAACATTTAAAGAGATGTCATTTGCTGCTGTCTGAAGATCTGCAATACTCGCTAACCAGTTATAATTACTTGCCGCAGCCGTATTGTTTAAACGATTGTTGTTATACAATTGAATACCTCCGTTTAAACCAAAGTTATTATATAAAAATTGGGTTGTCGTAAAGGCGTTTGTTACAGGGTCAATAGAACGTCCTAAACGCATACCTGCACCAGATGACCCTGTCATGCTAGGCAATTGATTAGACTTTGCCTGGTCTGCTTGTAGTTTCGCCAATCTTGCTTGAATATCTGCTTGTTGAACCGAAATATTATGCTTTACTGCATACTCCACGCATGTTTTTAAATCCCATTTTGTAGGCTCTTGCGCTTTCAAATTGAGGGCAAAAACAAGAAAAATAAAAGAAAAAATGTATCTCATTGTTTGTATTGTAAATGATGAATTCCTATTTCAGAATACAAAAGTAAGACAAACATAAAGAGTTGTCTAATTTTTAGACAAACGGACTTCAATATGGCTGAACAGCTTTGGGTATGTATAAAAGGCTAAAACCCCTCCTAGGAGGCTTTTTTATAGTAAAATAGACGATAAAGCAACAATACAACCCCTACTAAAATAACTGCAGTTAGGGCAGAATAAGGCTTGTCTATCACTACTGCTACTGCAACAAAAGCATAAGACAGTACGAAAATGGCTGCGAAAATTGGTGTCCAGCGTTTTAATCCACCCGTTACGGCAGCATCCCCCTGTCCTTTTTTGCGTAAAATGAATAATGTGGCAGCAGAGGTGCTCATACCTAGGCAATCTAAGAAAATACTGAAGCTCAGTACATCATCTACCCCCTTACCAAAGAAAGTGATTAAGATAGTGGTGATCGCAAAAACGGTAAGCCCTGGAACAAGCGCTCCCGTCTTTGAATTTTGAGATTGAAATATTTTAGGCAATACATTGTCTTCGCTCATCGCAAACATTACCCTTGGATTACTCATTAATAATACATTCACGTAGGCAAGTACACTTAAGACCATAGCAAAGTCAAAAACTTTAGCACCAAATTTGCCAAACCAAGCTTCAAAAAGTAAAGACCCAATTGCATTGGCATTTTTCATATTGTCAAAGCCAATCACTTGAACATAAGTATAATTGATTGCGAAATATAAAAACAAAACAATGCCGATTCCAAACACAATACCTCTTTGCATTGTTTTAGCAGATTGCACTTCTGAACCAAAATTAATAGTTTGCTGATAGCCACCATAGGTAAAGAAAACAGCCACTAGACTTACTAATAAAAGCAAGGCACTATTGTGCCCGTCATATGCATAAATTTTTCCTTCGTTAAATCCATGTGGTGCAACAGTTACTCCTTTGAACAAAGAAGAAATAAGTAAAACGATTAAACTAATTTTTACCACCATCAACACATTTTGTGTGCGGCTACTTGTTTTTAAACCCAACAAATTCACAATATAAAAAAGCCCCACAGACAAAGATGCAATACAGACATTAAAAAAAGTACTTGATGGATGTCCAAACAATAAATCACTTACATAGTCAGAACCAATCAAAGCCACTACCGCTAAAGAAGCCGCGTTACTTATTAATATCAAAACATTGATTGTAAATCCTACACCAGGATGATAACAATGTGCAAATACTTTATAGTAGCCACCCATCACAGGTAAACGTTGGCCAATTTCTGCATAGGTTAATGCACCAAACAAAGCAATAATTCCTCCAATTATCCAAGCACTAAAAAAAATGATTGGTGTGCCAGATTTTGCAGCAATGGTAGCAGGCGTTTTAAATATGCCCATACCTATTACCAAACTAACCACAATCATGGTTAAACTAAAAAAGTTAATGCCTTGTTTTGCTTTTGTACTCATAGGATAATGCTTGAAACTTTACTTAATTATAAATGTAGTAAACTTATTGGGAGTTTTCAACAACGGGTTGATAATTAAATACCAACCCTTTACAAAAAGAGAATAAATTTGTAGTGGATTAGGTTCATGAAAATGATTAAAAGGGAATCCAGTTCAAACCTGGAGCTATTCCCGTAGCTGTAAGTTCGATGCGCAAGCATTTAAGAAATATCCACTGAAGAAATTTGGGAAGGATTCTTAGTAAAGAACGAGCCAGAAGACCTGCCTGATGCATAAAATCAAAAAGCTTTCGGGTAAAAAGCAAGGATTGTATTAAATTTTGGCTAGCCAAAATCTCTTATGGTTCTCTTATTCCAGAAAGCTCATTGTTCACTCAAAAAAAATAAAACAATGAGCAAAAAAATGTTCACCCTCTCAGTGTGCCTTATCGCCACTACCCTCGTCTTTGGTCAACAAAAAGACAGTATTCAAAAAAACAATAACTCCACTCAGTTGGAAGATGTGATTGTAACTGCTAATAAAATTGAGCAGAAACAAAATGGCACTAGTAAAGTCATGACCATTATCAGTGCTGCACAAATTCAACAAAATGCAGGCAGAACGGTCGCGCAAATTTTAAATGAACAAGCGGGCTTAAGTTTACCAGGCACATTAAGTAATTTAGGTACTGTACCAAGTATCTATATGCGTGGTGCGGCTTCTGGGAGAACATTGATTTTAATTGACGGCGCACCAGTGGGTGACCCTTCTATGATTAGCAATGAATTTGATTTAAACCTAGTACCACTCAATCAAGTTGAACGTATTGAAATTTTAAAAGGTGCACAAAGTACTTTATACGGATCTGACGCCATTGGTGGCGTTATAAATATTATTACAAAATCAAAAGGCGGTGGCGGGGGTGGATATAGCTTTGGTAGCTATGGCACTCAACAAGGCAATTTCCAGTTCAATGCAAATTCCAAAAAGCTAGATCTTGCGTTTGGTTTTGAAAATCAAAATTCAGATGGCTTTTCATCTGCTATAGATGTAACAAACAACGCAAATTTTGACAATGATGGCTATCAAAACAATAGCTTTTTTGTAAAAGCAAAATACAAATTAGATACCCTTTGGAATGTTCAATTATCTAGTAGAAAAACAGCTTATAAATCTGCTATTGATTATGGTGGCTTTAAAGATGACAGAGACAATGAATTTAAAAATGCTACTACCATTTCTGGATTGATTTTGCAATACAAAAAAGCAAAAACTAATTTTCAATTCCAATACCAATATACCACACAAGACAGAACTTACTTTAATGATAGCAGCGACAAACAATATTTAGTATTTGAGAATAACCAATATGCTGGTAAAACTCATTTTGTTGACGCGTATTTATCTACACCAATTAAGCAAAATATACAATGGATTATTGGTTCAGATTTTAGATACGGCTCCTACAATCAAACTTATGAGTCCATCAGTCAATGGGGGCCTTATAACGATGCATTTAAAGATACTTTTCAATATCAAAATGCACTTTACACTTCTGTATTAATCAATGACAATGCAAAAAAATGGTTGTTGGAATTAGGTGCAAGGTATAATAACCACAATCGTTTTGGAAGTAACCAAACTTTTACAATTAATCCAAGTTATGCATTGACAGATCAAATAAGGTTGATAGCGAGTATCTCTAATGGATTCAAAGCGCCCTCCTTATACCAACTTGGCTATAACGATGAATTAAAAGCAGAAACTTCCTTTAATACCGAACTGGGTATCTCCTTCAGAAAAGGTGCTGTTTTTGCTCGAGCAGTTTATTTTAATAGAAATATCAAGAATGGTATTGACTATAATTATATCGATTATAATTTCTTCAATTTCATCCAACAAAAAGTAAATGGATTAGAAATTGAAATTCAACATCCAATCAATGAGCAACATCAATTTTCATTAAACTACACTTTAATGAACGGACAAGAAACAAATCAAAATAGAATCACTACAACAGATACTATCACATATAATTATTTATTGAAACGTCCAAAGCATAGTTTAAATGCCCAATGGAATTTTGCAATCAATCGCAAATGGAGCACATCGCTTACAGGAAGATTCATAAGTGAACGAAAAGATGTTGGAGGTTATGCAAGTCCAGATGTAACATTGGGTTATTACACTTTACTAAATGCAAGTGTGCAATACAAATTAGGCAAACGCATTGTTGTATTTGCAAACGGCCAGAACCTATTGAATGACCAATTCAGTGAAATATATGGCTACAATGCCATTGGAAGAATGGTTCAATTTGGCATTAGGTTGAGTTATTAGATAATGAGAATAATACCCTGTAGTTAATGTCGTGTAGAATCGGTTAGTAATTTTAAAAAAGCTTTGTATCTTCATACAAAGCTTTTTTTTATGGGAATCAAAATGGATGAACTACTTACGATTGTTTTTACCTTATTCGCCGTGATAGATATCGTGGGTTCTATCCCACTTTTGATTGCTATGAAAGAAAAAACTGGTGCAATAAAATCATTAAATGTGACATTGATTTCGGGGGGCTTAATGATTCTGTTCTTATTCCTAGGAAAACCCTTTTTACAATTATTAGGTTTGGATGTAAAATCATTTGCAGTAGGTGGATCTATTGTGATTTTTCTATTAGGACTTGAAATGGTTTTGGGCCATGAGATTTTCAAAGGAGATAAAAATGCCCAATCCGGCGCTGTTGTTCCTATTGCCTTCCCCATTATTGCAGGTAGCGGAACCCTTACTACTATTATGTCCCTTAAAGCTAACTTTGAAGAAGCCTATATCCTGGGAGGCATTTTAGTCAACTTAATCATTGTCTTCCTTGTTTTAAAATCACTCAACTTTATCGAACGCATGCTAGGGCCCGGAGGCCTTCTAGCAGTACGTAAGTTTTTTGGTGTAATCTTGCTAGCGATTGCAGTTAAGATCTTCTCTAGCAATATTGGTGCATTGAAAAGGTAAACTAGAAACTAAATCTAGCTTGCACCACATAGTTTTTTCCTAATGCAGAAATACCACTCGCAAAATATCGGTAGTTTAAATCAGTAATGTTTTCGATCTGAAAACTTAAGTTGATTTTCTTACTAGGCTGATAACTCGTGTTGATATTCCAAATTTGCCAACCAGGCATGCCATCTTGTGTTGCATAAATTTGATTATCTTCTCCACTATTGCTATAATCTTTGATATGCTTCCAGCCATTGAAAACAGTAAATAGTTCGGCAGCAAACTTTTGTAGATCATGCTTTAACCCTACCCTGCCATAAGTTGGAGGAATATGATCTAGTGGCTTTTCTGAATTTGTACCATTTACTTCTTCATTCGTATACCTTCCCTTTGTGTAAGAATAAGTGGCAGCCAAGGTAGTATTTGAAGTAATTTTTGCAGACCCATTGATATTAAATCCAAATACATTTGCTTTTGCTTTATTCTGCATTGCAAAAACATCACTCATGATACCTTGGTATAAAATTGAACTAGCATTGTTCCATTTAAATTTGTCTACCACCAAAGCATTCTTAAATCTTGTATAAAAAATGGAAGCGCCAATTGAATAATTTTCAGTTGTTTTTGAAGCATTCAATTCTACATTGTAAGTGTACTCTGGTTTTATATACTTGTTTGGAACAACAACATAACCTGTTCTTGTATCAAATACCTTTGTTAAGTCATCTACATTTGGCGCTCTAAATCCACTACTAACACCAAATGCTACTCTCCAACCATCTGTAACGTTATAAGCAAAACCCAAATTCCCAGTCAAAGCTGTATTATTTTGAGTTGCTTTTGTAAAAGGAAAATGCATTAACGCCGTATCAATAAAATTAGCTTCCAATTGAACATTATTCAATCGAAGTCCACTATTCATAACCCAATTCCCTTGTAAGAATTTTGTATGCTGGGCGTAAATGGCGAAATTAGACATATTCGTTGGACCATCGCTATATCTTGTTGCAATGGCGCTTCGAACATTTGTTGAAATATTATTGCGATAGGCAGTTGAGCCAACTTTATTATAATAGGTTTCTACTCCAATATGTAAATCACCGGATTTATCCTGGTGCAAAAGATCCAAATTTAACCCATAAATATCTACCTCTTCGAATCTAAAGTCTTTATTATTGGACTTGAATCTTCTGTTCATCCTGCTTTCTTCTAAATGTTGGTAGTTTGCATTTAAAGTAAGGTCTTGGAAAAAACCATTTAGTTTTTCTTTACTTAATTTATATCCAATTAAATTACGAACCTGAGGGCCATAATACCATTCTGCAAAAACAGGCAACCCTTTACTTGTTTCAGTTAAACGATCGTATCTATTGATATCAGAAGAGTTAGACAGTTGAATGTTTAATAAATGAGATGTTTTTTCATTTGGCTTAAACAATACTTTTTGTAATAAATCAGTTTGTGTATATCCACTTAGTTTTTGAATATTGACTGAGGCACTATTGTCTTTAACTACATCGTTATTGTTTTCTCTCGCCACATAAAAAAATCTTTTTCCAAAATCAGGATATGCTGCTAACCTTTTATTACCCTGACGCATATCTCCAAAAATACTATTTGTAAAAGAAGTTAGATAAGACCATTTATTGTTGGCAATGTTTATGTCTATATGTTGACGATGTTCATTTTGACCATTACCATATCTGTAAACAATATTTCCTGTAGCTTTCCATGGTGCTTTATTGGTAGCTTGATTAGAAATAAACAATTGAGGTTGCTTGGTAAATAAATTAACCACTCCCCCCAATGCATCACTACCATATAAAGTAGAACTTGGACCATAATTGATTTCAACACGATCTAAGATCATATTGTCCACCGTGATGATATTTTGTAAATGACCCGCTCTAAAGATGGCGCTATTCATACGCACACCATCTACCATTAATAAAACCCTACTTGCCTCAAAACCTCTCACCACAGGACTCCCACCACCTGCTTGACTTTTTTGTACAAACACTTGACCAGACGCAGTTAAAACATCTGCTGTATTAGCTTGCTGTTGAATTAAAACCTTATCCGTTAAGGATACGACACGCTGTACTATATTTTTGGATAATGTCGGAAACTTGTTCGCATAGATCACTACATCTTGTAATTTTTTTGCAGTGGTATCCGTTTGCGCAAAAGCAGGTACAGACAATCCAATAAATAATACAGCAACTATGAATAGACGCATGTAATTATTTTAATGAAAAGAAATGGTCGAGTCTAGATCTTCGACTTGTCTAAATAAATTAGACTGCTTTTGGCGGAGGAGAAATTTGACCAAGGAATAATTGAGTCAAATTAGCTTTATAATTTGAATATGCAGGCTGATTCAATGCAGCAAGCTCTTTCAAATAATTAGTTTCAAAATATTGATCGTACAATGAAAAATTCAAATTCGTATTTTGCTTTTTTGAATGATGCTGAGCTGCTATCTCTTTATCTGCATGCTGCGTCTTTTGTTGCTTGGCTACAATCTCTGCCTCTTCTTTATCTGAAGCAGCAATCAATTCCCAACCTGATTCTGTTTTAGTTAAGGAGATAATATCATAAAACATACCTTGATGGCTAAACTCACGACCCTCCTCTTCCCATTGATAACCATCTGGTAAAATAGTCTTGTCTTTTAATTGGAGTTTGATTTGATGGTCTTCTTCAATCGTTTCACCCGCTACAATACTTGCGAACCTTTCCTGCTCATGCCATTGTTCTTGCACCCAATAAAAAAGGGATAAGCTACTTGTCGAAAGCAGCAATGCAGCGAAACAAAATATAGCGATGGTCTTTTTCAATGAACCTAAGGTACGAAAAAAATGAAAATTCTAAAGGTTCATATTTGAGGATTCTTTCAATAAAGAAGAAGTAATTTGAATAACCTGTGCCAACTATTCCAACAATCCTTTAAAAGGTGTAATGGAAGAGCCTGCAGCATTTTAATTATTGTCACATCATTCGTTCCTGTTAAAATTACTATATGAGGAAAAAGCCTTTATCAGATGCACTCACATCCAATTTAGCTGATACATCAGGTGTAGTTATTCCAACACTGGTTTGTACATTGAGAGGTGAGTACATAAGGAATGCCTAAATCAAAAGCACAAGTAAATAATATTTATTTCATTTTAATTTTTTTATAAACCAAACGTTGTTCTATTTGCTTTAAAATTTTGCAAAACTTGATCTGATGATAATGCTATATTGTAAGTTCTGATTATTCCAATTGTCCCTTTAAACATAATATTAGTTTGAGGCCCTCCGGATGCGTTTAGTCTTGATGCAATTGCTATTGGACTTGTATTACTAACTTGATTAATACCTGACAAGCTTACACTTACTACGTTCCCGCCATCTCTGTAGACTTTGAGTGTCTTAGCTACAAAATCAAATACAGCAACTATTTGTTTCCATGTATTTACCGGAAACCCACTAATACTGGCATAACGAAAGTTGGTGCCGTCATAACATGCCGCCGACATAGTACTAGTTCCTTCGTTATAACGAATTGTGAATGGGTACCTTGATTCGTTATTTTTATTCCATTTTTCTAATAATTCTGCTTCGCCTAAAGTTGCTTGCCCGTTTGAAGGTTTAAACCATATTTCAATACTATATTTTTGAGAATTGGTAAAATCAGTCACTCCAATTACAGAAGGTATACTACCATATTGAGTTGTTCCGTTAAAAGTTAATCCAATGGATGAACTATATGTAGGCGTATTATATAAAGTTGCATCATTTGTACCTATTAAATCTTTCCAAACACTTGTTGCAGCGCTTGAATAACTAGAACCATTACTTGCATCTAATTGAAATACTAATCCTGAGTTATTTAAACAAGTAATGGATACACTTCCATCTCCAGTCGTGTTTGCTGTTTCATAAGTGGTAACTAAACCAGTGGATTTTGTTGCTCCACCAGCTCCACCGCCAGTTGCAGCACCCCCGCCAGCGCCAGCTCCACCTCCATAAAAACCTGCACCACCTCCACCACCGCCATTCCAAAGCCCTACACCTGCATTAGTTCCTCCACTTCCTCCATTTATATCACTCCCATCTTCACCACCTGTACCTGCGTCAAATGGCTGACCAGCTAATCCTGGAATAGATGTTGTGGCAGCATAGCCTTTTTGATATTTTCCATTTATTATGTATTCTGCATTTACAGGTTGATTTCCATCACTAGAAGTTCCAGTAGATGTATTACCAGCATTTCCGCCAGTATAGTCGGACCCAGAAGTAATTCCAGCACCACCTCCTCCTCCACCAGCAACTACTTTCGCATTAACAATAGCAGGTGTTGCAGAAGTAAACACGCCTGATAAACCACCACCAGCCCCACCATAGTTGATAGCTGATCCACCAGCACCACCAAAACCATATTTCGGAGTAGCAGATTGACCTGGATAACCTCCTACAACAATATATAAAACCTGACCTGGAGTAACGTTTATTGTAGTTGTAATATTTGCACCTGCACCTCCAACTTGTCCACCTGCACCAGTACCGCCCTTCGCACCAATAGCTCGCACCTTTATACTAGTAACTCTATTAGGTACAATAAAAATTTGTATTGAACCAGTATAGCTAAAATTTAAGGAGTCGGTTAAAACAGGTTTTCTGAGTGCTAAATTATTAAATTGAAACTGCGCATTCGAAAAAACCGATACCCCTAAAAATAATATGAAAAATAATTTACGCATAACTAAAATATACTATCTCCCATTACAAATCCAGTTGATGTAGTACTCATTACTAAACCAATAACACTATTGGGAGCCCTCGTAGTCAAGCCATTTGAAGAATTAAGCGTAACACCAGAGCCATTTAAAGTGATTGCACCTGCTCCAATTTGGATAAATTGACAAGAAAACCCCACTGGTAAAATATTTGGTGATACGTTTGACACAGTAACTGTAAGAGAAGTAGCACTAGAGATTAAAAATATTTTATTATTGTCTGATGCTGAAAGTGTAAAAGCCGCACTTTTACTATTATCGATAATAACCCCATTTGAAATTTGTACCCAATTGTTTACATTCCAATAATAATACCCTACTACCACATTGTTTGGTGCGGTACCTGCTGCTGATGTATTATACACCAATAAACCATTAGCCGGCGTAATTGAAGTACCTGCTGCATTTTTAATAGTTGTATTATCACTCTTCCCTGTTAATGCCACACGAGGCGGCAAGAAACCTTGTGTGGTTGAATACACATCCAATTTTGCAGATGCATCAGGCGTAGTTGTACCAATACCAGTTTGGGCTTTTAGGATACTACTAAATAATAGCAAGGCAATTAATAGCCAATTTTTGTTTAATATGTTTATAAGTATACTCATTATCTTATATAAATTTCGACCCTTGCAGATCTGTTAATTCCTTGAACACCGCAACAGGTATATTGATCTCCAGCTGAATAATTTATTGCAGTCGCAAATAATCCACCCATTCCAATACCTCCAGAAACGTCATTAGATGTCTCTTCTCCTCCAGGGAAAACTGCAAGTGGATTATTCTCATTCCATGCAAAACCCCATCTAACTTTTGCAGTTGGTGTTGCAGCTAAATTTTGATAATTAAACCCATAAAACTTAACAGAATTTTGCGAACTAAAAATACTACTACTATATCCTGAAAAAGTGGTCGCATCTCTAATAAATAATCTACTTACCGTATTAAAAAAATTAATCGGTGTGATTCTCACTCCATTATTAAAACTGTTTTGAAGCCAGGACCAGCCGTAAGAAGATGCTAAACTTAAACTTCCTCCAACTGTAGTAATGTCGGGCCAAAGCGCCAACATGTCTTTTGCTGCAAAATAATTCATCGTATTGAATTTTGCATTCCCATTATTTCTTGTATTATCCGTGGTAGATAAAGTAGTTACTGATGTCCAATGTGAACTTGAATACTGAAACTCAGTACCTGCAATTGCTTTCATCATCATCATCCAACCTCCTCCGTCAACAGCACTATTTAAAATGCAATAAATTTGTGTTGGACCAACCACAGGTAAATTAATCCAATACACCCCATCGGTATAATTGCTAAATGCCGATTGTATATATTTTGCACTAGGTGCAGCTTTTGCAGCTGATGAGCCATCCATATCTGGATTTGCAACTAATTCCTGTAAATTCTGCGACCAATTGGACGTATACCCAGATGCAATAGTAGCAGATTGTGTTGGCGACTTCCAATACAATCTTAATCCATAACCACCTCCGCCTTGCTGCATTCTTGCTTCAAAAATATATTTTTGACCTGCAATAACATTAATACTTCCAGTATAAGAACCTAGTGCTGGAACAGCTTGCCCTAAATAGGTAGAAATAATAGTAGTACCGTTCATTGTTAAATCACTTGCATCATCTGATACTAATGTAAAATTATAAGTACCTGATTCTAATGGAATAAATGTACCCCTTACCTTCATCGCAAAATAAGTGCCACTATTAGGGAGAGTGATACCAAGTGCACTTAATTCTGTGCTATTTTGCCAATCAATAATCCTTGAAGAGTTAGTTCTTCCAGTTTTTATTAATGTCGTATTTGAATTATTTGTATTAAAAATATTATCCATTTCAGTTTTATTAGATGGTACTACTGGATATTGAGATGTAGCACCATTGCCTGAATGTGTATTATAAATCCAATAATCCAACTCTACCCTAGGTTGATATTGAACCGATTGAAAAGGCGCCAACATTTGCGCATTTATATCGTTAATCAGAAACAAAAAAAGAAGAATAGATACTTTTCTCATTACAATTAATTTGTCATATCTCCTGAAGAAATATAAATTCCAGTCGCAATACATACTAATGTAAGAATAGAGTGCTGTCCCGCTGTTTTATTAAATCCATACCTGTTATTAATGGTTACACCCGAGGCTGTTATGGTTACTTGACCAGAGCCTCTTTGCACAATCATACAATTAAATCCAACAGGTAAAGAAGGTACAGTAATTGTTTGAGCGCTTGAACTATTGATGACAATTATTTTACCATTATCTGAATTGCCTAATGTAAATCCAGCCGACTGCTCGTTGATAACAGATGCAAAATTGGCAATGGTAGATGTTGCAGAACTATTACCTGTTAAATTTCCCGATAGTGCTGTGTGCCCATTATTGTCAATAGTTAATCTTGTTGCATTATTTGTGCCTAATACTAATGATCCACTCGCATTGTTATTCATCATAGTCAAAGTAGTGCTAGCAGCACCTGGAAACCCAAAATAAGCATACCTATTTACGCTTCCTTGTGGAAACAATTCCATATAAACATGATCCGTTCCTTCTAACCTAAATGTAGAGCCATTTGACTTTACATGTAATTTTACAGCAGGTGTAGTGGTTCCAATACCTGTTTGTGCTGTTGAATAAAATGCAGAAATTATGAACGTAAATATTATACTTATTTTTTTCATGTTAATTATCTTATCCAAATTTGATGAAATGTATGATTTTGATAACCATTTCCGCTAATTGCAGGATAGTCATCCATTTCCCATCTATATGTTCCTCCTTTTATTCCCCAATGATTTGCCGCTCCAACAAAAAATGGGAAATTAGTCATTGCTGAAGTTCCTTCATTAGCATAATAACTTAATGTACCCCCAGGTAAAAGAGCATCATGACCAAACAATAAAGTGTAATTTCCAGTTAAACCAGTCATACTGCCTGTTCCTGTCTTAAAATAGTTTATAGTATTAGCATGTGTAGTTTTAAAATTTAGAATACGACTATGACTTGAAGATTTGCCATAAAATCTTAATTCAGTAAATGTGAAACTGTTTAAATAACTATTTGAAACATGTCCCCAGTATGAAGTACCCTGTTCATCTGTACCTAAAGATGTGGAGCCTAATAATGGCAAAGAGTTTGTTCTAACATTTAAATTAGGATTAGTCCCAGCAGCATGTAAATAATTTAAAACTAGAGTCCATCCACCGCCATCAGTTGTCATATCGCAATAACAAGAAGTTGCTGGGAGTGAACCAGCAACTCCATCTGGATCAATAGTATACACACCAGAATTAGCGAGTGGGAAATTTGCTAAGATATCTTTACAAGATTTTAAAGCATTTTCACGCAATAAGATCCCCAAGCGCATTGATGCATGCCCATTTACACCAGTAGGAGTGACACGTATATATCTAGCAAACATGACTTTAGGGAAATTGTTATACACTTTTGTTATTTGATCTCTATTCAAGATTAGATTATCACTTACTGTGGTCCAATTCTCATTATTTATACTCGTTTCTACTCTAGCACTCGTTACCCATTGAGCCATATTCGCTCTGCCTTGTGTTACAATTCCTTGAACCCATTGAGCACTCTTAAGATCATATTGCAAATAATCGATTCCATTATAGGCACTTCCTGCAGACCAAGCTTGAGTTGAATTTATCCATGGCGTATAATGATTTGTACCTCCGGCAAATGCATCACCCGCCCAAACACTAGAAACTGACCAATTTGCAGAAGTAGATGAAGATTCTTCTGTTGGACTAACATTAAATGAAGTTGACGGAAGCCATCTACTTGACCCATTCGATAAAACTAATTTACCTGAACCTTCAAAAGTTATTTTTGTTGAATAAAAAGTACTTGTAGACGGAATCGTAATCGTATGTCCATTTAAAATATTAGCCGTACCTGAAAGATCCTTAGGACTCGTCCAGGTATTGGTATTATTAAAGTTACCAGAAACAGTACTATTGGTAGAAGTCTGCGCACCAATATTCGTGAATTTGATTAAAAGAATAAATATGAAAATACGTTTCATTATTATCTATTTCTTTTTTTACTCAACTTATATACTTTAATAGTTAAACTATCAATTTGCTTTTGTTGCTCTTTTATTGCTTCAACAAGAAGTGCAACTACTTTGTCGTATTTTACAGAACGGTATTCTTCTGGTGTCTTATCTTTTGTAACAACTTCTGGAAGCACTTTTTCAACTTCTTGTGCAATAAATCCTATTTCAGTTTTATCTGTAAATTCTTTATTTGGAAATGCTATCAGATCCCAATTAAAATAAACTCCACGCAATGATTTTACTTTATCTAAAGCGTTTTCAACTGGACGTATATTTGTCTTGTATCGAATATCTGAAGAGCCCGCAATTGAATTTGCAATGATATCTCCGTTTACTTGTAATTTTACAGTAGGACTGGGAACTCCTATACCTACAAATCCTCCATCTTTTATAGTTAGTCCATTATCCTCTCCAGATATACTAGGAAAAAACCTTAGTCTAGGATTATTATTATTTGAAACTTGATCAATTACCCATGTTTGAGCTGCATTAGGAGTAGTAGCAATAGGTGCTGGTTTTATATTTATTTCAGCTCCCTCTTGACCTGATCCTGTTGTTGTAGGATTTAAGACCAAATAACCTGGCACGGTTCCATTACTAGAACCTATTTCTAAAGTCCCAGCAGGCGAAACATTTCCAATACCAACACTACCGCCGAGTGGATTGATTATTAAAGAATAGTTTGTACCATAAGTTTTATCACGTGATTGCATCCAAGAAAAATTACTTGAATTACTTAAACCAAAATCTAAAACATGGGTAGCTGAAATGCCACTCAATCGTAAATTCCCATTTGCTGCTGTACCACTTGTTGCTGGATTGGCTGTAGCAGTTTCCACTTGTAATTTATTTACAGGCGCAGTGGTGCCAATGCCTGTTTGGGCCTCTACTAAAGAAGCATTAGCTAAAATAAATAATATGAATACTATTTTTTTCACTCTTAAACGATATTATGCTCTTGGGCTAATTTAAATAACTCAATATTATTAGTAACTCCCGTTTTAGAAAGAATGTTTTTCTTAAACGTTGAGATGGTATTTGATTTCAATTCTAAAGAAGCGCTGATGTCTTTTACTTGTGCACCTTGCAACATTAAATCCAATACCTCTCTTTCTCTCCTAGAAAGAATTGAAAAAGGGTTAGTGATTGATATAGTTTCCATTGTGTATACTTGAATAATTTTTTAATAGGTTAATTAGGTTTAGAATAATGCTCTGAATCCAATCCACTGTGTGCCGTCAGAAATTACCCTAATCCAGTTATTTGAAGCTTCAACACCTAATGTAATTGTAGTTGCTGTATTATTCGCATTATCTAAAATTATTCTTTGCGAAGAAGTAGTATTTATTGTAATACTGTTTCCACTAATATTTTTAATAATATATTCTTTACCAGCATTTACTCCAGAAGATGTTGCATCTGGTAGTGTGATTGTTCCAGTTGTTGAATTGCTATAAATAACATATTTATCATTTGCCAAAACCGTATAAGTGGTTGAAGATGTAACACTAACAATTGATGTATTTGGATTTGCAGACCAAGAAGCCAATCCAGATGCATTTGAAGTTAACACCCTATTTAAGCCTGCGCCAGATGGGATCGTAACAGTACCACTAAAAGTCGCCGCACTTGTTGTTGTTAATGTTGTTAATGTTGAAGTTCCAGATGCAGTCAAGGAAGTTAAAGAAGTTGCTCCTGTCACATTCACTGTAGAAGAAAATGTTGCAGCGCCTCCATGTGCCGATGTACCAGAAAGCGTTGTAGCTCCTGTCACTCCTAATGTAGTTCCTACTGTAGCTGCTCCTGTAATGGATGCACTTGCTAAAGTAGTTGCTCCAGCAGATAAACTTGAAGAAAATGTACCAGCTCCTGTTACATTTAATGTATTTCCTAAAGTTGTAGCTCCTGTCACTCCTAATGTAGTTCCTACCGTAGCTGCTCCTGTAATGGATGCACTTGCTAAAGTAGTTGCTCCAGCAGATAAGGTAGACGAATAAGTACCAGCTGAGGCACTTAAATTGCCGGATAAACTTAATGAAGTACCTGTTGCAGCTCCTAAAACAGGGGTCACAAATGTAGGCGTATTTGATAAAACTACGCTACCGGTTCCTGTTGATGTTGTCACTCCTGTACCTCCATTTGCAACAGCAATAGTTGTACCACTCCAAGTTCCGCTCGTAATTGTTCCCAATGTCGTTAAACTTGAAGTCACCACATTACTAGCTAATGTAGTTCCAGTTAAGGTATTTGCGTCCGCAGCAACTGTTATGTTTGAACTACCATCAAATGCAATTCCGTTTATATTTCTAGCTGTAGTTAATTTATTCGCTGTACTTGCTGTTCCAGATAATGTTCCATTTAATGTAGTAGCAGAGATAGTTGTTGCATCCAAACTATTTAATCCCGTTACCGATGTAATAGTTCCGCCTAAAGCCATTGTAGTTGATCCTACTATTATTGTACTATTTGCTAACTGTGCATTAGTAATTCCAGCAGTTGAACTTAAATCAGATGTTGTAATTGTACCATCTAAAATTTTTGCTGTTGTAATTGCATTATCAGCGATAGTAGTTGCATTCACATTTACCAATCCTGAACCATCTCCAGAAAAACTACCAACAACTGCATTTGCAGTTATTGTACCAGCTATTACAGCACTAGTCGCATTTAAAGTTGTTAAATTACTTAAACCTGAAACATTCAAAGTAGTTGCAGTAGCGGTACCTGTAGTTAAATCGCCACTTAAGACTAATGATGTACCAGTTGCAGCTCCAATTACAGGAGTAGTTAAAGTTGGGCTAGTTGATAAAACAACACTACCACTTCCTGTTGATGTAGTAGCACCTGTTCCTCCATAAGCAACTCCTATTGTAGATCCATTCCATGTTCCTGATGTAATAGTGCCAACACCTGTCAAACTTGAAGTCACCACATTACTTGCTAAAGTAGTTCCAGTTAAAGTATTTACATCTGCAGCGATGGTAATATTTGCACTACCATCAAAAGCAACACCATTGATGTTTCTTGCTGTGGTTAATTTATTAGCAGTACTAGAAGTGCCTGATAGCGTACCCGTAATGACTCCAGCAGTAAAATTACCACTTGCGTCTCTAGCTACTATTGCGTTTGCTGTATTTGCATCTGTTGCAGTTGTAGCACTATTACTAACTTTACCCGCAGTCGTTATTGTAGCTATTTTAGTATCAGCAATTGCTGTACCACTCCAAATACCGCTTGTGATTGTTCCAACCGTAGTAAGATTAGATAAAGATGTTAATGTAGTATTTGATGTTGCAGTTATATTTCCAGCTGTCGTTGCAGTTGTTGCATTACCTGTCAGATCCCCAGTTACATTACCAATAAAGTTTGGCGCAGTTACATCACTACTAAATGTTTTTGCACCTGCTATAGTTTGTGCACCTGTTGAAACCAATCCAGGGTTAGTACCATCAGCAGCAGATAATGTTAATGAAGTTCCACTAATGGTTCCACCTGAAGTATATGAAGTTGTTGTTGTATAATTTAATGAATTAACGCCTGCAATAATACCAACTGTACTTGCAGCTGTTAATCTACCTTTACTATCTACTGTAAATGTTGGGATTGCAGTTGAAGATCCATAAGACCCTGCAGTCACTGTTGTATTTGTTAAAGTAGCCGTTCCAGTTACATCAGTCGTTCCATCGAATGCACCACTAGTATAGGTAATATCGCCTGTTGTTGAAATAGTTCTTCCTGTTGCTAAAGCTGTTGCACTACTTGCATTACCCGTTAAAGATCCAGTTATAGTTGTTACAGCTAATGAAGTCAATCCTGTTACAGAAGTAACTGTCCCACCTAATGTCATTGTAGTAGAACCTAATATTGTAGAACTGTTTACTAGTTTAACATTTGTTAAACTTCCATCAGCAACCGCTGCAGAAGCAACGCGTGTATCAACATAGTCTTTAATAGTTTTTACACTTGGATATTTTGTAGTTGAATTTGCATCCGCATTCAAATCTGTACTTTTGTTGACAATAGCTTCTGCCCCTAAATTTGTTAATGCACCCGTTGCTGTAGTTGCTCCTGTGCCTCCATTAGCAACAGCTATTGCCGTTCCACTCCATACACCTGAAATAATAGTTCCAACACTTGTTAAACTTGATCCAGTTATTGTAGACGCCAGAGTTGTTCCTGTCAAAGTACCTGCACTAACTATAGCCAAATTTGATTTTACAAATTCAGTTGTAGCAATCGTTGTTGAATTATCACTCGTACTTGGAGTTGGTGCTGTTGGTATACCTGTAAATGCAGGTGAAGCAATAGGCGCTTTTAATAAAATATTAGATGCATTTGTTGCAATTTCAGATGTATTAGTAGTAATACTTGCCGTATTTGCAGCAATTGAATTTGTATTTGCAGTAATACTTACTGTGTTAGCAGCAATGGCACTTGTGTTTGTAGTAATACTTGCAGTATTTGCATTTACACTTGTCGTCAGAGCTTGTTCCGCTGCTCTGGCAGTAGTTGCTTCATTTGCAATCGCAGTTGTGTTTGCAGTAATACTTACTGTGTTAGCAGCAATGGCACTTGTGTTTGTAGTAATACTTGCTGTGTTTGATGCAATTGAATTTGTATTTGAAGAAATACTTGCAGTATTCGCAGTAATACTAGCTGTATTCGCATTAATTGAGTTAGTATTTGTAGTAATCAAGCCTGGCAAAGTAGCAATTGTTGTAGAACTTACACCCCCAACACTATTTACTGTTGTAGCGAAACTTCCATTACCTGAACCAGTAACATCACCAGTTAAAGTAGTGGTGAAATTCGCAGCCATTACATCTGTACCAATTGCTAATCCTAAATTAGTTCTCGCACCTGCAGCTGTTGAAGCTCCTGTTCCTCCTTTTTGAATTGAGATAGTACCATTTATTTTTGCTGATGTTAAACTATTATCTGCAACACCCGCATTTGCACTTTGTAAATCTACATAGTCCTTGATGGCTTTTACCGAAGGGAACTTTGTAGTTGATTGACTGTCTCCTGAAATGTCATTACTCTTATTTGCGGTAGGTTCTGCACCTAAATTAGTCAAAGCAGCTGTGGCTGTCGTTGCGCCTGTTCCTCCTTTTGCAATAGCAATTGTAGTAGCACTCCAAACACCAGATGTAATTGTTCCAACACCTGTTAAACTTGAGCTCGTAATATTAGTTGCTAATGTACTTCCAGTTAATGTATTTGCATCAGCATCAATATTAATACTTGCAGATCCGTCAAATGGAACACCATTAATATTTTTTGTTGCAGCCAACTTAGTTGCAGTTGCTGCATTACCAGTTGTATTTTGGTTTAATGTTGGGAAATTTGTTAATGCAATTGCACTTCCATTTGGAGCTAGATAATCGGTCCCAGCAGTCAATGCATTTTGTTTATTATTAAACGTAGTAAAGTCTGAAGCAGACAAATAACCATTATTACTCGCAGAAGCTGCACTCATGCTAAAAGTACCTGTTGCTGAATTAAAACTTAAAGGACTAACTGCATTCAATGCGCCTCTAACTCTAGCATCTGTATAATATTTATTGTTTGCTCCTTCACTCACATCATTTGTAGTTAATACTACGTTTGGTCCAGCATATCCATTCACGGTAGAAACATAAATTGGTGTTGCTAAAGCAATCCAATTTGACAAAGTAGAAGCCGGCAATGCACTTAATACGTAGTTATTATTATTATCCGTTCTAATAGCCATACTACCCACTTGAGCTCCTGAAATGGAGGTCATTGCAGAAGATGAATTGACAACACTTACATTTTGAAAAGAGATAGCTGGGATTTGATTAGATGGGATTTTTCCATCATTACCTAATGTAGCAACTCCATTATTAGCAGCTTTTTGAGTTGCATCAATTTTATTATTAAAACTTGTAAAATCTGCCGCAGATAAATAGCCATCTACACTTGTTGTAGCTTGGGTCATACTAACTGTGTTTGCATTCTTTACTAATGGTGTAGTAAAACTCAAAGGAGCTTGCACATCCGTACCAATCACTAACCCCAAATTTGTTCTTGCGGCTGCTGCTGAAGTTGCACCAGTTCCACCGTTTAATATTCCTACTGTGCCTGTTACATTTGATGCTTTACCACTAATGTCACCTGTAATTTTTGTTGCATCTATACCTGTAGCCAATTTTGAGTTAGTAATATTGCCGTCTGCAATTTTTACTGTAGTGACTGCATTATTCGCAATTTCTGGCAAAGCAGCTGTACCAGTCAAATCTCCAGATAATTGAATCTTTCCTTTTACGGTAGGGCTTGCATCAACGATTGTTGCAATACTAGATGCAACTTGCAAGTCTACATAATCTTTAACCGATTTTACTGAAGGGTATTTTGTATTTGAAGCACCATCTACTGTTAGATCCGTACTTTTGTTTGAAAGATTTTCTTTTAAACCTAATGATGTAGTTACATCGGCAGTATTTGCTTTCAATCCTAATGCAGTAGTGACATCTGTTGTATTTGCCTTTAAACCTAATGCGGTAGTTACATCCGCTGCATTTGCTTTTAATCCCAATGCAGTGTTCACATCAGTGGTGCTTGCTTTTAAAGCTAATTGATTGTATATAGTAGTACTATCAAATGTTTTGGCAGCTAATTGAGCAGGTGTAACATACTTCGTCAAACTATCTGAAATATTCAATTTTGTAGCAATTGAATTTAATATTGGCGTTTGATCAAATGTTTTAGCTGCTAATTGAGCTGGTGTAACATACTTTGTTGAACTATCTGAAATATTTAATTTATTATCCATTCCAAAAACACTGCCCGCATATAATGCATATGGTACCGTTCCAAATGGAGAAGTTCCTAGATCTATTAAGTCTTTTGTGTAATCCCAGCTACTAACAGGCGCTACTGGTGTAATTGCAATTTTTAAATTCAAATAATATGGACCTTGTGCCCAATCAATCCCATTTAGACTAATAACTGTGCCGCCAATTCTCTTACCTTGGCCAACACTTATACTAAATACACCTAATCCATCTGTATTTGTTTCATGCTCTTCAATTAATACTTTTATTCCCGATACAGTACTTTGGATGATACTTGATTGAACAAATATTTTTCTATCCTTTGCAGGATTAGAATATTGATCTCTTGCTACTGCTTGAAAATTTATACCATTTGTAGGAGCCTGTGCCAATAACTGACTTTGCAATAAAGTCACCATTAAAACAAATACAAATGAAATCTTAGCTTTAAAATATTGCTTCATGTTATTTCTTTTCAAAATCTTAATATTAATTCGCTTTTATAAATTTGATTGCATCCACATAAGCTGGAGATTCAATCTTAAGTACAAATGTTCCGTTAGTTAATCCACTTAAATCAATCGTTAGTCCTTGGAATAAATTATATCCAGTCTCTTTTTGTGTTCTTATTAATGCGCCTTCAGCAGTCCAAATACTTAAATTAAAAGTCTCTGTCAATGGCGGTGTATTATTTAGTTTAATTTTCGCAAAATGATTAACAGGATTAGGATATAGCTTTACACCTAAGCTATTTATTCTCATAGTTACTTCACAGTTAAATGCAAATTGACCATTCCCTCTTGGGCCATTCAAAACAGCAACACCAGTTTGAACATCAATACATGCATTTATGCTATTAAAATTGATTGCGTTCCCATTACTTGCAGTTCCTGGCAATGCACCAAAAGTACTCATCACAAAAACCGGCGATTGCGCATTTATTTTTACAACAAAAGCAACAATGGAAATGAATAATATTGTAAAATATTTCATTCTTAATTTATTTTGCACTGTAATAGAATTTATTAGTGGTTCCATTATCATCATAAGATATTACTAATACTTTTACCCCAATAGACTCTACGTTATATACATAATTCACCGCACTCCCGCCGATTGTTTTTGCATTTACTTTAATTAGTGTTTTACCATTTGCAACTTCAATACTATATGTGCCTATAATACCGTCAGAATCTAATGTAGTTTTATCCTTTAAAAAGTTAATAAAATAAGAAGCTTGTCCTAAATATGTTTTTGTCTTTATCGTAGAGCCACTAATTGTTTGCACATAATCCAAAAACCAAGTCTTATCACTTAACATTTTATAGCTAAGTTCCACCTGAGGACCAACAGTATCTTTGCTACAAGAAGCAAACCCTGTGATAAAAACAATCGCTATTACTAATGCGTATAAATATTTATTTAAATTATTCTTCATCATTTATTCTTTATTCTTTATTTTTTATAATAAATCGGCTGCTTTAACCATGATACCTATCTGGAAAGTATTTATATTGGTTTTGATCGGCGCTTTTGTAATCGAACCAATATTATGTTGATAATGTAAAAACAATGTATATAAGGATCTATTATTAAATTCAACACCCAAGTTTCCTTTGATAAAAATTTGTTTATAGGCATTTGTGGCCTTGTTATCCAAACTTGTATTGGACAATCTTGCATCAATACTAGGACCTCCAACTAAATAAAATTTAAACTTATCTAAATCGCCATAAGGAATTAATTTTTTATAATGTGCTGCTAAATTCATTATGAATAAATGATCCTCTGCTTTAAATGTTGAGAAGCTACCTACAACTGGTCCCAAACTACTTGAATTAATATAGCTTGCGCCTGAACTAAGTTTGCTTAAACTTACACTCAATGAATACTCATGCTTTTTCTTTACCATGCCATCTAAACGGACCCCACCAAAATAACCAGTTTTATACACGTCATTATTTATATCAGAATAGATATAATTGAAATTCGAGTTAAAATTTCCAACATCAATAGTTTGTTTTGAGAAATTAGCACCTGACAATAATGAAACTGTCGTAGTCGCTTTATACTTCAAAAACTGCTCCTTGATAGATTTATAAACAGAGATTGTATCCTTTACTTTCACAACTTTTGGGGCAACAACTATTGCACTATCAGTTTTCAACTCAGCTTTATTATTAAATTTTAGCTTTGTTAAGAAGCTTACTTTCTTAGCAGTATCCTTTACTTTCTCAACTTTTGGGGCAATAACTATTGCACTATCAGTTTTCGACTCAGCTTTATTATTAAATTTTAGCTTTGTTAAGAAGCTCACTTTCTTAGCAGTATCCTTTACTTTCTCAACTTTTGGCGAATCCGCATTTTTTACTGTTAATTCATCTGTTTTTACGATGCTAGAATCCTTTTTTAGGAATTTAAACTTAGGTAACTGAATTTTAGAGAAATTAAGCTTGGAAAAAATACCCGTCTTAACCGGTATACTATCATTCACCTGAGCAGTTGCAAAGGAACAAATCAAGGTTGCGCACATTACGAAAAAAACACATTTAATCTTATTCATATGTTATTAAAAATATATTAGACATTTATCTATTATTTGCCATTTTGACAAAATAAAAAACCCACTCCTTGTGAGAGTGGGCGCGAAATTAATTGGTTATAATTTATAGACTAATGTCTAAATAAAGAAGATTGTATAAATTTCTGAAATCCGTACATATTTATAGACATTTATCGCATAAAACCTAGGCATTAATCTAGGTTGTTCAAATATTCTGAAGGTGTAACCCCTACTTTTTGCTTGAAGGAAGTGAAGAAACTGGTTCGAGATCCAAAACCTGCCTGTTTGGCCAAGGCATCTAATGTCAATATTTCACCTGAACCTTTACGAATTAAATAGATTACATGATCAATTTTAAGATCATTTTTCCATGTATTGAAATTGATTCCCAAATGCTCATTAAAGTAATAACTAATATGATGAACAGGTATGTCAATATCTGCTGACATCGTGGAAAGACTAAAATCAGGGTTTAGATAAGGTTTAGATAAACAATATTGTTGAATTTTATCATGCAATAAGTTCAACTTTTCTGAAGAAATCTCGAAGCTTCTTGAATTTTTCTTAACACTCTCTAGTGTTGATCCATCTGCATTATGTTGCTTTCTTGAAATAATATAATCTAACTGTGGCAATCCGTATAAAATATTAGGGAAGAATAACAAGGATACATTCAAAAGAATCAAACCAATCAAAGTACTAATTAAAAAATAGAAACCTTTTACCTCAGCAATTTTATAATCCTTTGTTTGATAAGAGAAAATGGTAAAAACTAAGAAACTTATATATAGTAATAAGGTGTTGAATATTAGAAAAATTGACCACTTAAAAATTAATTTAGATTGCTTATCCGTAGGACGTTCATTTTTGAATTTTAGAACAATTAAACGAATACAAAGCGCCACATAAAACAATCCAATTAAGGGTCTCAGTAAAAATTTAACTTGAGCCGGGATAAATATATTCTTGTAGTTTAGAATCTCTGATGGAGCTTGTAATACCCTAGTTGCATACTCAATTTTATCCTCAAAGCTACTAAATAAATGAGGTGCAATATTTATTAGTAATAATATCGCAGGTATAAAATGTAATAAATCTAACTTATCCAATCTATAATCATCTCTCAATAATCCTCTGATATAAAAATAAAGCGCAGGACCAACTAATAAAAAAAGTGGGGTAAAATTCACCAACAAAATTGCAATTAAGGTTTTACTTTCAGAATAAATTGTAGCGTAATGAGCTAGTGAATACAAATTATTGATAAAGAAAAAAGCAAATAAAAACAAGTTAACCCTGTTGGACTCTTTAATATTGATGAGCAATAAAAAGGATACAATAAAACCAAGTATAGTGATGTATAAAAGCAAGGGGATTAATTTAATTTATAATAAATCGTATTATAGCAAAAATATAGATTTTAATCTAATTTATACCTGATTTTGTAGCCAAGCCCAGGCTCGAACTGGGATTTAGCGCTTCGGAAACGCTTGTACTAACCATTGTACGACAAGGCCATAATTCAAATAAACTGAATGAACCTTTTATTACCGTCGAAGCAACACTTTTATAGCTGCTGGTAAAAATATAGAAGTTGGCAAACTGCGCATGATAGTTATATCTTCCAATAGCGTAGATGTATTTGACAAAAATTTAAAAACGGTTGCTGCATTGTTCTTCTTGAAAATTCTTGCAAAAATCTCATCACCTCGCATTTTTTTATTTTCTAATATATACAATAAAACAGCGTCGTAAAAATGATGCCTGGTATCGTGTACCAATGAATCTAAATTTAGATTCAACTTCAATTGATTAACAATTTGTAAAGTTTGTTGCTGAATAAACTGGAACGCATAGCCCGTACTCGCTTTCACCGCATCACCCATGGTTCCTATGGAAATGATTGACTCACTTGTTGTAGAAAATTTTTGGGAAGTCATTGGTATTACACCTTTTTCTGTATGGACAATACTGTATTTGCAACCCTTATAATTTTGAGCTAAATATTGATCTAAAACTTGATCATAATCCGATTCTTCAAGTATCGTTGGAGAAAACAAAGTGTATTCAACCAATGCTTTTTTATTAGACATGGGCAATAAATACATAAATGCTGTAGCATCCATTTGAGGTACATTAAAGTCCATTAATCTTGCTACTTTATCATCAAATAATTCTTGCTCGAAATCGACAACAATTCCTTTAAAATGTTGCCATAAAGCAGGTTGCACTTTTGTTGTATGATCTAGTGTCAAAGGAGTGATACTTGAAAAAACGAAAGCACCAATAGCTGAACCAGACGTCCAAGTAACTTTAGCTTCTGTTGAACTTAATTCAAGGACTGATTCAATCTTTGCAGTCTGAAAGACTACATTATTAAACTGTTTTGCATACGCAAGCACAAATTCATAAAAATCTGCTCCTTGTATCATTTTATATACAAATGGCGCAGTAGGCAATACGCGTACCATTGGATCCTTAAGCACTTCAATAGACGTCCATTTATTACAAACTATAGATTCAAATGGACCAATACAGTCTTCCCAGAAACACCAAGTACGATCATTCCCTTTCTCAAAGTTTGAATCTAGTACAAGGATCTTTTTTTGATTTAAAATAGGATCTTGCAATAAATGGTATAACAAAGAATAGCCGGCGCAACCAGCACCGGCTATTATATAATCATATTTAATTTCTGTTTGCAAAGACTATCCGTTGTTTTGAATCATCTCGTCTCTTCTAACTTTATCCCAATATTTTTTTGCCACAATCAGCATACCAAAGCTTTCACCATCTTCCTTGCCCATATGCTTATGGTGCATTTTGTGCGCCCAACGTATTGCTTTGATGTACCTATTATTTGATTTTGTAAACCATTTAATTCTTTGGTGAATAATCACCTCATGTACAATAAAATAAGCAAACCCATACATCGCAACACCTGTTCCAATTCCAGACAACCATGGCATTGCATGGAATGTACCATAAAAAATACAAGCCATACTAGGTATTGCAAATATTAAAAAGAAAGCATCGTTCTTTTCAAAAAAATGTCCAGTGGGCTGATGATGATCTTCATGCAAATACCATAAAAACCCATGCATCACATAACGATGTGTTAACCAGGTTATACCCTCCATCACCACAAAAGTCAACAACATAGAAATAAAGAAAATCATAAGAAGTATTTTAATGCTACAAAGTTACTATAACAAATTTAAGCTTGTTCTAATTTTTGCATTTAATAAGATGAAAAATTTACCATAATCAGGTATCCTAATTCTAGAGCTCAATAAGGCGCCATGCTTAGTTCGTTTGATCTTTTTAAATAAAGCTAAGTAATATTTAAACGCTAGATAAACCCCAAAACGGCAATTGCTTGGTAAGGCTTTAATACCCTCCAATGCTGCTTCAAAATCTGCTTGTATATCTGCCTCAATTGCTTCTTTATCTTCGATGGTGAAATTGCTGAAATCACAATTCGGGAAATACATCCTTTCCATCCCCACAAAATCCGCTTTAATGTCTCTCAAAAAGTTTACTTTCTGAAAAGCCGCCCCTAATCTTTGCGCTGATGGTCTTAAAGCTTCGTATTGTGCTTGATTACCATTACAGAATAGCTTTAAACACATTAATCCTACCACTTCTGCACTTCCAAAAATGTACTTATTGTAACTTTCTTCATTGTGGTATTGTTGACACAAATCCATTTCCATGCTATACAAGAATGCATCTAATAAAGAACGGTCAATTTTGTATTGGTTGTAAGTCAATTGAAAGCGATGTAAAATGGGATTTAAACTAATCCCTTTATCTAATGCTTCGTAGGTGTCTGCTTTGAATTTCGCGAGTAAGTTTTCTTTATCATAATCATGAAAAGTATCTACAATCTCGTCTGCAAAACGAACAAAGCCATAGATATCGTAAATAGGCTGACGAAGTGATTTATCTAACAATCCAATAGCAGATGAAAAACTTGAACTATACAATAAAGTAGTGTACTTACTACTCTTGGCGGTTACATCATTATATAATTGCAATGAAGACATAGTTAATTTACTTTATGTTTTTGGTCTACCAATTTAGCAACAACTTCGCCACTAATCAAACTTGGAGGCACTCCCGGCCCTGGCACTGTAAGTTGTCCAGTGTAGTATAAGTTACTCACTTTTTTACTTTTACAGCTAGGTTTTAAGTTTGCTGTTTGCAATAAAGTATTTGCAAGTCCATATGCGTTCCCTCTAAATGAATGGTAATCTTCTTTAAATTCTTTAACAGCAAATGAGCGATTGTATACAATATGGCTTCTGATTGATTGGCCAATTCTTTCTTCGAATCTTTTTATAATCATCTCAAAATACTGATCTCTAATATCTTCTGTATCTCCTTCTAGTCCGGCAGCAATAGGGATTAATAAAAATAAATTTTCACATCCTTCTGGTGCCACCGTTGTGTCAGTCACAGAAGGGACACTTGCATAGAACAAAGGTCTTGTTGGCCATTTTGGATCGGAATAAATTTCATGTCCATGTAATCCAAAATCGGTATCAAAGAATAGTTGATGATGTTCAACTCCTTCTAATTTTTTATTTAAACCAACATAATATAATAAGGAACTTGGTGCCATTACCCTTGTATCCCAATAATTTTTTGAATAAGACTGGAATTCAGGTGCTAATAAATTTGTTTCAATATGATGATAGTCGCCCGCACCAATTAATACATCCATTCCATATTGCTGCTTTTCTCCAGTTGTAGATTGCAAAGTATGCACTGCAATAGCTTTACCTGAAACAACTTCTATAGAGGTTACTTCCTCTCCTAATTTAAATTCTACACCTAATGATATTGCTAAATCATACATAGCTTGGACAATACTGTACATGCCTTTTTCAGGATACCAAGTGCCACCCTTAATATCGGCGTAATTCATCAAACTATATAATGCGGGTGTTTTTTCAGGTAATGCACCTAAAAATAAAACCGGGAATTCCATTAAAGACTGAATAGATGGATGTTTGAAAAATTTAGACACGTGTTTTTTCATTGACTGAAAAACATCTAGCTTAAATACGCCTTTCACCAAATCCATATCTAAAAACTCTGTCAAAGAAAGGCCTGGATTATGAACTAATTTACCTACGCCAACATCATATTTGAATTTGGCTTCTGCCATGAAAGCATCCAGCGCTTTTGCTGCGCCAGGCTCAACAGATTCTAATAAATTTTGTAATTCAGTGTAATTAGCTGGTATATCCCATGCTTCTTTTTCAAAATAAACTCTGTAGGAAGGATCTAGTCTTTTTAATGCATAGTAATCACTTACTTTTTTTCCAAATGCATTAAAATATCTTTCAAAAATATCAGGCATCCAATACCAACTTGGGCCCATATCAAATGTAAAACCTTCAGCACTAAATTTTCTAGCTCTACCTCCTGGCAAATGATGCTTTTCGATAACTGTTACACTCCAACCTTTTTGTGCCAAAAAACTTGCTGTTGATAATCCTGCAAAACCAGCCCCAATTACAATAACTTTTTTTGGTTGAAATGACATGAAATTAATATCGTTGAATCTTCTGTTTTAAAATTTTTCTAGCAAAGTGAATTCTACTTTTAATTGTACCTAGAGGTTCATCTAACGCTTCCGCAATTTCATTGTATTTATAACCTTCTACATACAAATTAAATGGCGTTCTAAACAACTCTGGCAAATCGTGTATGAATTGATTTACTTCCTTCAAATTTAGGTTAGTTATTCCATCATTCACAACCTTATTGAAAGTTTGATCAATTAAAAAATCATTAGGGCTATTGTCCAACACAGTAGACTGCTTAGCTCTACGACGGTAATCATTGATAAAAATATTACGCATGATGGTATACAACCATGCTTTAATATTGGTACCCACATTGTATTTGTCCTTATTAGAGATGGCTCTAAACAAAGTATCCTGGTATAAGTCTTTTGCAGACTCATGATCCTTTGTTAGATTGATTGCGAATGGTCTTAAAAACTCAGCATTTTCGGTTAATAGGAGACTAAATTCTGCGTTTGACATACAATTTTGTTTAACGTTTGAATTGTAAAGTTAAACATTAAAACAGGATACTACCTAATTTTTGTTTAATATTTTTTAAAATAAATTAAACAAAATAATAGCTCAAAGTCTAAAAGCTACAATGCTGACTACCAGATAGTTAGGAAACTAGTGGCGTCAGCATTGGTATAAATTAGGCCCTATTTAGGGTAATTTCTATTGAGGGAAGGCTAAATTTCTTGTAAAAAGGAGATGGTTTCTGACAAACTTCTCTTTAATTGGATATTGCTAGCAATCTTTCCTTTAAATTCCTGAATCAATTGACCAGACAAAATAATCGGGATCTGAGAATTAATGGTCGCTAAATTAGAGAAGAACTTATCCAATTTAAAATTCTTCGCAGGCGAAGTGATATGGCAGTATAAGTAATCAATCTTTCTTACCTCAGTTAAATATTTTAAATCTACCATTGGAACATTCGCCCCAAGGTAATCTACATAAACCCCTCTTTGTTTTAATAAGAAGTGAACATATAATAAACCTAGTTCATGGTATTCACCCTCTGGCATAAATAATACTATACGCTTGGTATAGTTGACTAATGGCGGTAATTTTTCAATACCTAAAATAATCTTTTGACGTACAATATTCGTTGCTAAATGCTCTTGTGCTGGGTTGATATGATTGGTTACCCATAGAATACCAACACGCTCTAAATAAGGGAAAATAATTTCAGTAATGGTTTTTTCAATGCCTTTTTGACCAATATATAAATCTAATTGACGCTCAAAAGCAACCATGTTTAAGCCAACCATCTCTTTGATTAATGCATTAACTACACGCTCTTTTTGCGCGTCTAGTTGACTCAATGCCATAATCTTTTCTTCCATCTGCTCGGAAGACATCTTATCTATATGAGAGATTTTAAACCCATACTTGTTTAATAGTGAAACGTTTAGAATCACTTTTAACTCTTCGGCAGAGTAAGAACGGATATTGGTTTCGGTTCTTTGAGGTTGCAGAAAGTTATAGCGCTGCTCCCATATACGAATGGTGTGTGCTTTAATTCCTGAGATTTTCTCTAGATCCTTGATAGTGTAAGATGACATACTACAAAAACAACAGTTTTGCGGAAAGGTTCATTTTTTTGAAAAAAACTACTTTTTTAACCCACGCAAGTACTCTCCATACCCACTTTTTGCGTATTTATCGGCTAAAACTAATAGTTGAGCCTTGTCAATGAAGCCCATTCTGTACGCTACCTCTTCGATACAGCCGATTTTCTGACTTTGGCGCTTTTCTATCACACGCACAAACTCGCAAGCATCTGCTAAGGATTCAAAGGTACCTGTATCTAACCAAGCAGTACCTCTATTCATGATGCCTACTTGTAATTGCTTGCGCTCTAAGTATACTTTGTTCACGTCAGTGATTTCATATTCACCTCTTGGAGAAGCTGGGATATTTTTTGCAATTTCAACCACTTGGTTATCGTAAAAATACAAACCAGGCACTGCATAATTTGACTTAGGCGCTTTTGGTTTTTCTTCTAAAGAAAGTGCATTGTTATGATCATCAAACTCTACCACACCATATCGCTCTGGATCATTCACTTCATAGGCAAATACTGCCGCACCTTCTACATCGTTAAAGGATTGCACCAACTTACTGAAACCGGCACCATAAAAAATATTATCACCTAAGACTAATGACACTTTATCTGTTCCAATAAAATCGGCGCCAATCACAAAGGCTTGTGCTAAACCATTAGGCACTGCTTGTACAGCATAACTAAACTTGCAACCAATCTCAGAACCATCACCCAACAATCTTTTAAATTGATCATTGTCTTCTGGTGTCGTAATAATTAATACTTCTTTAATACCTGCTAACATCAAGACAGATAATGGATAATAGATCATTGGCTTATCATAGATAGGCATCAATTGCTTACTAATTCCTTTTGTAATTGGATACAATCTTGTACCTGATCCGCCTGCTAATATAATACCCTTCATAAAATCTGATTTAATAGTTGTTGCAAATTTATAAACTCGCTGCGTACTGCGCGAAGCTTCCTAATGTTTTGTCTTTTTCTGATAAGATCAATTCGTTGTCCGCCAATCTCCAATCGATATTTAAATCTTTGTCATTGTACATGATACCTACTTCATTTCCTGGCTCGTAAAACTTATCTACCTTATAAAAGAAAGTAGCTGCTTCACTCAACACCACAAAACCATGCGCAAATCCTGCAGGTACAAAAAACTGTTTACGATTATCGGCCGTTAATTCAATAGCAAAATGTTGTCCAAAACTTGGAGAGTCTTTTCTTAAATCCACAGCAATATCTAATACCGCTCCTTCTAAAACTCTAACCAATTTTGCTTGTGCGGCTGCACCTCTTTGCATATGCAATCCTCTCAATACACCTTTTGAAGACCTTGATTGATTGTCTTGTACAAATTCAATATCCAACCCTGTTGCAGCTTTAAAGTCTCTGCTATTATAAGTTTCAATAAAATAGCCACGTGCATCGCCGTGTACTTTTTCATGAATAATGAAACAATCTTTTAATGGAGTTTGCTCTATTCTCATTATCGGTTCGAATACATTTCGTTATAGTATTTTTGGTAAGCGCCACTAGTTACATTGGTTAACCAATCTTCATTGTTTAAATACCAGTCGATTGTTTCTGCCAAACCTTGTTCAAATGTAACTGAAGGTGACCATCCTAATTCTTTATTCAACTTTGTTGCGTCAATGGCATAACGTCTATCATGACCTGGACGATCTTTCACATAAGTGATCAATCCTTCGCTCTCTCCGCTTGCTCTTCCTAATTTTTCATCCATCTGTGCACAAAGTAGTTTCACTAAATCAATATTCGTCCACTCATTAAAGCCACCAATATTATAAGTGTCTGCACGCTTTCCTTGATGGAATACTAAATCAATTGCGCGCGCATGGTCTTTTACAAATAACCAATCACGTGTATACAAACCATCTCCATAAACTGGCAATGGTTTTTTAGTAATAATATTATGAATAAACAATGGAATCAATTTCTCCGGGAAATGATTAGGGCCATAGTTATTAGAGCAATTAGAAACAACAATTGGCAAATGATAAGTCTCTCCATAAGCACGCACAAAATGATCGCTCGCAGCTTTACTTGCAGAATAAGGTGAGTTTGGATCATACGGTGTTGTTTCAGTAAACAAACCTTCTTTTCCTAAGCTTCCATACACCTCGTCTGTTGAAACATGGTAAAACAAATGATCTCTTTGATTATCCCAAGATCCATCATGTGCTTTTTCATAACTCAAATCTTCTTTCCAATATTCTTTCGATGTATTTAATAAGTTCACTGTACCAATCACGTTCGTGTACACAAAATCCAATGGTGAAACAATCGAACGATCTACATGAGATTCTGCAGCCAAATGAATCACATCTGTAATTGCATGCTTAGAAAAAATATCCTTCAAAGCTGCCGCATCCAAAATGTCTGCTTTTACAAAATGATAGTTCGGCGCTTTTTCAATATCCTTTAAGTTCTCTAAATTACCCGCATAAGTTAATGCGTCTAAATTAAAGATCTGATAATCAGGATATTTATTGACCATTAATCGCACCACATGCGATCCAATAAACCCCGCTCCTCCTGTAATTAATATGTTCTTTTTCATAGTCTTTTATGAGGGGCAAAGATATTAATAAGGTCATATATATAAGAAAGTAATTTGACCAATTATTGATGGTAAAAGCAAGATTCTTGCTACATTTAAAACCTAAAGAGCCAAAAATGTTACAAAAAGAAAGATACTACGCATTAGATGTTTTCAGAGGTGCCACAGTAGCCTTAATGATTCTAGTGAATAATCCGGGTTCATGGGGGCATATTTTTAGCCCATTAGCGCATGCGAGCTGGCATGGCTGCACCCCAACCGATTTGGTGTTCCCCTTCTTTTTATTTGCAGTAGGTAATGCAATGGCTTTTGTAATGCCAAAATTTGAACAAGGCACGGCTTCTAATTTCTGGAAGAAAGTAATTAAAAGAACGGCGTTGATTTTTTTAATCGGACTCTTTTTAAACTGGAGTCCTTTTGTAAAATGGTCTGATGGACATTTAGTTGCAAAAACTTGGGAGAATATTCGCATACTAGGCGTCTTACAAAGAATTGCTTTATGTTATTTCTTTGCTTCCATCATCGTTTATTACGGCAAATCAAAAATGGCTTTTTATATTGGTGGCGTTATTTTGATCGCCTATTGGATGATGGCATTTTTATTAGGCAGCGAAGGACATCCATATAGTCTTTCTGGATTTTTTGGCAACAACATTGACATTTCTATTTTAGGCACTAACCATATTTATAAAGGTGAGGGTGTTCCCTTTGATCCGGAAGGATTAATGAGCACCATCCCAGCTATCGTTCAAGTGATATTTGGATTTTTAGTGGGTGAATATATTCAAGCAAAAGGCAAGAGCTTTGAAATGTTGGCTCAATTGCTATTAGCAGGTGTGGTATTGATTTTAGCAGGATATATTTGGGACTTTAGTTTCCCCATCAATAAAAAAATATGGACTAGTAGTTATGTATTGTACACATCAGGCCTAGCTATTATCACTCTAAGTGTGTTGATTTATTTATTAGAATTTAAAAATAGCAAAGGAAGATGGAGTCATTTATTTGACGTATTTGGGAAGAACCCATTGTTCATTTTTGTATTGAGTGGATTCCTGCCTAGAGTTCTAGCTTTATTAAGATGGGTAGACCATACAGATGAAAAAGGAGAACCAGTGTATACTTCTGCACTGCCTTGGTTTTACCAACATGTTTGCAAAAATATATCCAGTGATTTAAGGATTGGCTCTTTTGTTTATGCCATCTGTTTTATTGCATTCTTTGCAGTACTTGCAAATATATTAGACAAGAAAAAAATATACATTAAAGTATAATTGCAAAGTATAAAATTAGAATTGAGTGAGTTTATACTTTAGCAGTAAGGGCCTCTTTTACTTAAAAATGCTTGCTGCTTTTTCTAGACTCTCTGGCTTACCCACATCTAGTAAGATGCCGTCGCTATGGTCAAAAAAATGGATTGCATAATGTTGTGCAATTTGCAAATAAGCATCTATCAAGGAGAATTTACCTTGTATATTTAAGGCTTCGAAGAAATTAGCGTGTACAATTTGAATGCCGCTAAAAGCTTTTGGAACAGCCTTAGCAGGGTCTTTCAGAGGATTAGCCCATCTTTCTTCATTAGTACCATTATTCCTCCAACCGCATAAAGTACCTGAAGTATTAAAAATTAAATTTCTACTTGTAATTCGATTTGTTACCGCTAAAGTTGCAACCATCTCTCCTTCAGACTTTGCATCAAATGCCTTATCCGCTTCTAACATCAACCCTAAATCTAGGTTGGTTAAAATATCTGCATTCATCACCAACCACTTGGCTTCGTTTTCAAAATAATGCTTTGCTCTTAACAATCCGCCACCTGTTTCAAGCACCTCATCTGACTCGTCAGAAATTGTTACATTCGAACCCCAGCCTTTATTTTGTTTGATTGTGTCAATAATTTGATCTGCGAAATGGTGCACATTCACCACCACTTCATCAATACCATAACTTTGTAAGTACTCAATATTTCTTTGTAATAAAGACTTTCCATTGACCATTGCCAAAGCCTTAGGATGATGATCCGTAAAGGGTTTCAACCTTGTTCCCAATCCTGCAGCCAAAATCATTGCCTTCATAAAAATTATTTTACCCAGTTGGTTTGATTGGTATGCGATAACACAACTTTTACTTTGTATTTATTTTTTAAGTGTCTTGCTGTTTGTTCTGCAGCAAAGACGCTTCGATGTTGACCACCCGTGCAACCAAAATTAATTTGCAAGGATTCAAAATCTCTTGACAAATAATTATCAACTGTGATATCAATTAAATCCCAAACACTGTTTAAGAAAGTGTTCATTTTTGTTTTTTGTTCTAAAAAATCCTGAACCGGTTTATCTAATCCTGATAATTTTTTATAGTCCTCAAATCGTCCTGGATTTAAAATGCCACGCATATCAAAAATAAATCCACCTCCATTATCAGAAGTGTCCGTTGGCAAGCCTTTTTTATAACTGAAACTATTAATGGTGATCACCAATGGAGTTTTTTCTGTTGCTTGTATAGGAGTGAATCTATTCAACACTTCTTCGCCTACCATCCAATTTAATATACTTGCAAAAACAGGCGTGTCTTTATCTAATGTATACACTTCTAAGAAGCTTCTTAAATTCCTTAAACCCAATGGAATACTGGTTAAGAAGTGTGCCTTACGTTCAAATAATCCTCTAAAGCCATAAGCACCTAATACCTGTAATAATCTGAGTAAAACAAATCCAAAATATTGTTTCTTAAATAAAGTAGGATCAATAGTCTTACCCAAAACCTTTCCTGCTTCTTCGATATAATCATTTAATAAACGCTCTTTCCATTCATTCGAAAGTTCAGCTTTTGCCTGCCATAACAAAGAAGCTACATCATAAGGCATCCCACCTTTCATACCACCTTGAAAGTCTATAAAAAATACCTCATCCCCTTTCACCATAATATTTCTGCTCTGAAAATCTCGGAACATGAAAAAATTAAAATGACTTTCAGATAGTTGATCACTTAATAATTCAAACTCATCAATCAAAGCTTGCTTATCGTATGGATATTGTAGGGTATCTAAGAAATAATATTTGTAATATAATAAGTCTGTTAACACCGCATGCTTACCGAATGTTTTTGAAGTAAGACATTTTGAATAATCTAGCCCATCATCTCCTTTGACTTGTAATTGAACCAGCGCCTTTAAACTTTTTTGAAATAATTGGTACACTCTTTCTGTCTTACCTTCTTTTTCCAACACTTCTAATAGTGAGGTTGAGCCTACATCTTCTTGAATATATATTTTCTGATCTTCACTAACCACTAGTACTTTTGGAACTGGCAATCCTTTTGAATGAAAATGTGCTGCGAAATAAATAAATGTTTCGTTTTCCTTAATGTTGTAGTTAAAAGTGGCAATATAAGAGTCACCACCTTGTTTGATTCTAAAATAAATACGATCCCCACCACTTTGAGGAATTTTTTCAATTGCATCCCAAGCATTTCCTGTTAGGGATAAAAAAAGTTGTTTTATTGATTCCAGCATTGCTTCCATGTGCTCAAAAAAGGGGGGTTATTTAGCTCTAAAAGTAATTAATTATATCCTACCCTCCACAAAAAGTCAAAAAAGTGTTAAATTGATCCAAATTAACCCTCATGAAATTGAAATTCAAGTTACTAAAGCAATTGTCAATGCTCTTGCTTGTCACAATTTGTTCATTGAATGCAATGGCACAAAGTTCAAAAATCAATGGAACCGTAGTAGACAGCAAAGGCAGCCCTTTAGACGGGGTTACTGTTAAAGTTCAAGCCAGTAATGCGGCAACGACTACTGACAAGTCTGGGGCTTTCAGTATCAATGCTAAAGTAAACGACCTCATTGAATTTAGTATCGTAGGTTTTGAAACAAAAAAAATCAAAGCAACAGGCAATACCATAAATGTGGTATTGAATTCAACCACTGCCGATCTTCAAGACGTGATCTTGGTAGGTAGTCGTGGTACAGGACGTGCTAAATTAGAATCACCTGTTCCTGTTGATGTTATTAAAATCTCTGAAGTAGCAGTGAATACTGCAAGAATGGATTTAACCTCTTCATTAAACTATGCGGCTCCTTCGTTTAACTATAACAAACAGTCTGGGGCAGATGGTGCCGACCACGTGGATATTGGTACCTTAAGAGGTTTAGGCCCAGATCAAACTTTAGTGTTAATCAATGGAAAACGTAGACATAGCACAGCTTTAGTAGGCTTATTTGGAACTAGAGGTCGTGGAAATTCTGGTGTAGACTTGAATGGTTTTTCTCAAGCATCTGTTGACAGAATTGAAATCTTAAGAGATGGAGCTTCTGCACAATATGGTTCTGATGCGATCGCGGGAGTAATGAACGTGGTTTTAAGAAAGAATACCAATGAATGGAATATCACAACTGGCTTAGCTGGTTACTATGATAAAAAGTTCAACACCTACCAACACAAAGACAAGAAAGATTATTTATATAGCAACCCGATTGATGGGGTAACAAGTGCTATTCAAGCAAATCGTGGATTTGATTTAGGTAAGAAAGGCGGATTCATCAATTTATCATTTGATGTGTTAGATCAAGGTAAAACTTTCCGTCAAGCAGCAAGTTCTGATATCAATGATAAGTATGGTTTACCTACGAATACTTGGAGACAAGGATTTGGGGATGGTTCTTTAACCTCTTATGGAACAATGATGAACTTAGAATTACCATTAGGCGATAATATTAAATTCTATGCATTTGGAGGTTTCAATAATAAAAAATCAGATGCTTATGCATATACAAGAAACTGGTCTGCAAGACCAACTCGTTTCCCCGTAAATCCTGATGGTTCTTTAAAATTTGTACCAGAAATTATGTTCCGTTCAGGCTCAGGAGATACGAGTTACAACCCACGTATACAAGCAAAGATTAAAGATATCTCGATGGTGACTGGATTTTCTAAAGAAAATAAAAATGGTTGGAACTGGGATTTCAGTAACGCATTTGGATACAATGATTTCCACTATTTTGGAGCAGGCACATTCAATGCTTCTGATATTGGCAATGTAACTAAAACAAGTTTTGATGATGGCGGATTTAACTTTTTACAAAACACAACAAACTTCGATTTGTCAAAACAATATGGCACTGTAAATAATGGTGGTCTTAAAGTGGCATATGGTGCTGAGTTAAGATATGAAGCTTACCGAATTAACAGAGGAGAAGTTGCTTCTTATAAAGCGTATCCAAATAATTTTGGTTTACAGCAAGCGCCTGGCGCACAAGGTTTCCCTGGCTTTAGCCCAGAAGACGAAGTGGATGCAAACAGAATGGTTACAGGTTTATATGGCGACTTGGAATACACTCCTTCTGACGCTTTCTTATTAACTGGTGCGATTCGTTTTGAAAACTATTCTGATTTTGGTGCAGTAAGTACTTTTAAAACCTCTTTCCGTTATAAAGTAACAGATAACTTTAATTTCAGAGGATCATTCAGTACTGGTTACCGTGCCCCTTCTTTACAACAGAAATATTTCAGCAATACATTGACTTCGTTCTCTCAAGGAAATTTAGTTCAATCTAGAGTTGCCAATAACAACGACCCTGTAACTAAATTAGCGGGTATCCCTGCTTTAAAACAAGAGACTTCTAATAATATGAGTTTAGGTTTTTCTTGGAAGCCAATGCAAGGTTTATCGGTTACGGTAGACGGGTACCAGATCAAAATGAAAGACCGTGTGGTCTTGTCTGGTTTATTTAGTGCAGGAGATGCAACATTACCAACTGCTTTAACAGATAAATTAAATTCTCTAGGTGTAGCAACTGCTCAATTCTTTGCAAATGCTGTGAACACAACCAATACAGGTGTGGATGTAGTAGTTGAATACCAAAAGAAATTATCTGCTACTGAAAAGATGAAATTCTTATTAGTAGGTAATTTCCAAGGCATTACTTTAGATGAAGTACATGTACCAGATGCATTAAACACTAACGAATACAATGCAAATACTTTCTTTAACGACAGAGAGAAGTTTTTCTTAAAAGCTTCTGCGCCTGCTTCTAAATTATCTTTCACTGCAGATTACACTAAAAAGAAAGTAAGCTTCGGTGCAAGAATAACTTATTTTGGCAAGTTAACATTGACTGGATTTGGATATAATGGAGACGGAATTAATCCATTGGTTCCAACAGATTCAGAAGATGATATAGAAGATTTCCCAACAAGTGGATTTGTTCCAGAACACTTTAACTACAGTGGTAAATTCACAACAGATATTTACAGCAATATTCAGTTAAGCAAAAAAGTAAACTTCATCTTTGGAGCTGATAATATCTTTAATGTACACCCAGACTTCGCTGTAAACCCTCAAGCTAAATGGTGGGCAGGTGACAACGAAACAGGTGGACCATGGGATGGTGTTCAAATGGGCTACAATGGTTTAAGATTATTTACCAAACTAGCTTTCCGATTCTAAATCGTATCGTTTTATTGTAATAACTTTAAAGCCTCTCTATTTATTTAGGGAGGCTTTTTTATACAACCAAAGGATTGTAAATAAATAGCTTTATTCGCGTCTCCTAAAAACGTCGCTGCTCATAAACTATTTATTTACCTAAAATATAATTGTATTTTATAAAACGTAAAATAACTTCTATGAAAAAAATAATGACTTCCTTAGTACTCTTAATATTCCTATCTATTAATGCTTCAGCGCAAAATGGAATCGTTGTTTTTCAAACAGATTTTGGCACCAAGGATGGTGCTGTATCTGCGATGAAGGGTGTTGCAAGTACGGTGGATCCTAGTTTAAAATTATATGATTTAACACAGGAGATTCCTGCCTACAATATCTGGGAAGCTGCCTACCGATTAGATCAAACTGTGCCTTATTGGCCAGCAGGCACTGTCTTTGTTTCGGTAGTAGATCCTGGTGTTGGTACAGAAAGAAAATCAGTGGTAGCAAAAACTAAAACTGGACATTATATAGTCACTCCAGACAATGGTACATTGACTTTACTTGCAGCAAGCATTGGAATAGAATCCATGCGTGAAATTGATGAAGCAGTGAACAGAAGAAAAAACTCTGGCGCTTCTTATACTTTTCATGGAAGAGATGTTTATGCTTACACTGCGGCAAGACTCGCCTCTAAAACAATTACTTTTGAAGCTGTTGGTCAAGCATTGAATCCAATACCCTTTTTACTTCCTTATCAAAAAGCAAGCCTTAACAAAAACATGCTAAAAGGTAATATTGATATCCTAGATATTCAATACGGTAATATCTGGACCAATATTGGACAGGACTTATGGAAAAATTTTATGGCACTGCCGCATACTAAAAATGTAATCGTCGTAAAAATATTCCACCAACAAAAATTAGTATACCAAGGTGCTATGTCTTTTGAAAATACTTTTGGTGGTGTAGCTGTAGGACAACCACTCGCTTATTTAAATAGTTTAATGCAATTATCTTTCGCATTAAACCAAGGCAGTATGGCAGATAAATATCATATTGCTTCGGGCCCAGATTGGAACGTTGAAGTTACTTGGGGCGATTATTTAAACTGATGATAGTTGATTAGGATTGATTCATAAAATCTGCTAGCAAGCTGTGAAAATGATGCGTGCCTTGTTCACGATGCGTTGCATACCTTCCGTAATGGTAAAAACGAGATCGTATCCCTTGTTGTACATATTGTACCACTTCTTCATCTTCCTGCTCCACACTATCTAAGCCAGAACCTGCGCCAGTATCCAATTTGCTAGCGTCATAGACAAAGCTTAGGAAAGTGACCTTGGTATTGCCCGCGTCAATCGGTGTAACAATATTTAATGACAAGCCCCATGGATAAAAATTAAACATCATATTCGGGAAGACCCAAAAATAATAAGCTGCAATATTTTTTCCCGCATCCACATGCCCTGCTGGTAATTCAAAACAATGCTCCGAAGATTTGGAAGCACCAATTTGTAAATTAGAATACTTGAAAATATCTGTCGTGTAATCTTTGAAATCTAAAAATGCGTTTAGTCCTGGATGTACAAATGGAATATGAAATCCCTCTAAATAATTTTCACAGTACAATGCCCAGTTTGCTTTAATATAATAATCACTCGTTCTACTTGGATCATGCACTAATTTGTCAATGGGTAAAAATCCAATACGCTCTTCCATCTCTTTAAAAAACAATTCAGGGCCTAATCCCTTTTTAATTTGCGTAAACAACAATGGACCCCATTGGTACAAAGGCAAATCTGTTAAATGGTTATTCTCTGGAATAAAATTTTCCACTTCTTTGAACTCCGGCATGGAAATAAATTTTCCATCTAAATGAAAAGCCCTGCCATGGTATTTACAACGCAAATGTTTTAAGCCAGTACAAGGTTCATACACCATCAAATTACCACGATGCGTACACACATTCGATAAACAATGTACACCACCTTCTGCGTCCTTCGTAATCACCAAGGGCTCGTCGATATAATTTTCCAATAATCTAAATGGATGCGCATCCCCCACTTTGGGCACCATGCCCGTATGTCCAATATATTGCCAGCTAGGTGCAAAAATTTGCTCCTTGGCTTTTTCCAAACAAGCTGGATCTAGGTAAAAGCTCGTATCAATGGTTTTTGCCCTAGCAATATTGGGGTCAATGAAGAATTTAGACATAGTGCGTACGTTTACATGCCCCCTAAGATACAAAATCAAGCAGTATAATCGATTGGTAATGAAGCATCCCAAAATCAATTGCCGTTTAATCCGTGCAACTCCGTGGCAAGCCCTACTAAACAGGGACTTAAAATAAAAATGAGGATAAATTCTTTGTTCGCCTTGGCAAAATACTAAATTATTTAGTTAATATTGCTAATAAATTTAGCCAAATGGAATTTCAAGAGGAAGCATACGAACAAAAAACAGGTTATACGGGGGCTAAAAACTACCAGTCAGAGCAGATTGTACAAGCCAATGCCACTGGATTTGGTGCCGCATCGGACGATTTTATGGAAAGAGGGATTGACCTGAACGAACAACTAGTGCGCAACAAGCCCGCTACTTTTTTCTTTAGAGTCAACAGCGATGCCATGCTAGGTGCCGGCATTCATGTAGGCGATACTTTAATTGTAGATAGAAGCATACAAGCAAGATCGGGTAATGTAGTGGTCGCGGTGCTGAATGGCGAATTTTTAGTACGCCGTTTACAAGTGCAAGAACATAGCATTAGTTTATTGCCAGAGAATAAAAAATACGGCAGTATTCAAGTAGCACAATTAGCAGACTATAGCACTTGGGGCGTCGTGACTTTTGTTATTCACGCATTGTAATAATTACTGCGCTCAAATTATTTATACTTATTCTTAAATTTTAAAAGATGCAAGCCATTGTGGACTGCAATAGTTTTTACTGTTCCTGCGAAAGACTTTTTCAGCCGCAGTTAGCGCATCGTCCTGTGATTGTATTAAGTAACAATGATGGATGTATTGTATCGCGCACAGATGAAGCAAAACAATTAGGCATCTCGATGGCTGTCCCCTATTTTCAGGCAAAAGACTTGATTGAAAAAAATGGCGTGACTACTTTTTCATCTAATTACCATTTATACGGCGACCTAAGTTGGCGCGTGATGGAAACCATGAGACAGCTGCTGCCACCAGGCCATGTAGAAGTGTATTCGGTAGATGAAGCTTTTATAGACCTCTCTCATCTACCTACAGAAAACATTCAATCTTTTTGTTTAGAACTTAAAAATAAAATAGAAAAATGGACAGGTATTTCTGTTTCTATTGGAGCTGCACCTAATAAAGTATTGAGTAAAGTAGCCAATCGATTGGCGAAAAAAAATAAACTCAAAACGAATTGCGTAGTGGTGTTAGACACGACTAAAAAAATACAAGCCGCTTTACAACAAACTCCTGTAGAAGATATTTGGGGCGTAGGATTTAGCTATAGTGAAAAACTAAAAGTATATGGAATCAACACCGCTTATGCATTAAGCATCAAAGACCTTAGTTGGGGTAAAAGATTTTTAGGTGGCGTAGTAGGCATGCGTTTAATTAGAGAGCTAAAAGGTTTTAAGAGTCATGCGATGCAAGCACCAAGAACAGAAAAGAAAATGATTGCCACCACGCGGATGTTTGGACGCAACGTCACCGACTGGCAGGAAATAGAAGAAGCACTTGCCACTTACACCACTCGAGCTGCAGAAAAATTAAGAAGACAGCATAGTGCAGCCACCGGCATCGCCGTGTTCTTACTCAAAAAAGCACCGATTCAATTGAATGCTAGTTACTATCATCGAGGTCGCCAAGTAAGCGGTTATACACAATTGGACAACCCGACTCAGAGCACACCCGACCTAATTAAGGCAGTTGTTGCCCTTGGGAAATCCATCTATGAAAAAGAGGAGATCTATAAAAAAGCAGGCGTCATTCTGAGCGGCTTCGTGCCCGATAGTGCCTTGCAAACCAATCTGTTCGTGGCCCCAATCGATACCAAGAAGAAAAAGCTAATGCATGTTATTGATAATATGAATGCCGCCTATCGCAACGATGTGCTAAAATTTGGCACGAGCGGGACCCAAAAAAACTGGAAAATGCGGAGTGAAAAAAGGAGTAAACGTTTTACCACAAGATGGGAAGAACTATGCTTGGTAAAATGAGCAGCCTGCCTTATTTTTGCCCAATTTCACAATTATGAGCAATACCCTGCATTCTAACGAATCCATCCAATCGAAAAAGAAGAAAATTATTGTTTTAGGAAGTGGTCCAAACCGTATCGGACAAGGTATTGAATTTGATTATTGTTGTGTACACGGATTATTAGCAGTGAAAGAAGCGGGTTATGAAGCCATCATGGTCAACTGTAATCCAGAGACGGTGTCTACCGATTTTGACATGGCAGACAAATTATACTTTGAACCTGTTTACTGGGAACATATTTGGGAAATCATTGAACTAGAGCAACCAGAAGGGGTGATTGTTCAATTAGGTGGACAGACTGCATTAAAATTAGCGAAGCGTTTAACAGAGCGTGGCATCAAAATCATTGGGACTTCATTTGATAGTTTAGATATCGCAGAAGATAGAGGTCGTTTTAGTGACTTGTTGAAAGAATTAAATATCCCTTACCCAGAATACGGAACCGCTTACACTGCTGACGAAGCAATTGAAGTAGCAAACCAAGTAGGTTATCCTGTTTTAGTAAGACCAAGTTATGTAATTGGTGGACAAAGAATGCGTATCGTTATCAACGATGCTGAAGTAGAAAGTTCAGTAGTTAGCATCTTAAAACATATTCCTGATAATAAAATTTTGATCGATCATTTCTTAGACCGTTGTCAAGAAGCAGAAGTAGATGCAATTTTTGACGGAGAGACTTTCCATATCATGGGTGTAATGGAACATATTGAACCAGCAGGTATCCATAGTGGAGATAGCAATGCGGTATTACCTGCATTCAACCTAACACCATTGATTGTAGAAACAATGGAATTTTATAGCGAGAAGATTGCAAGAGCATTAAACATTAGAGGTTTAATCAATATTCAGTTTGCAATTAAAGACGGAAAAGTATTTGTGATTGAAGCGAATCCAAGAGCGTCAAGAACAACACCATTTATTGCTAAGGCATACCAAATACCTTATTTAAATATTGCAACTAAAGTGATGTTAGGTGCGGCTAAATTAACCGACTTCACCATGGAGAAAAAACTAGACGGTTACGCAATCAAAGAGCCTGTATTTAGTTTTGAAAAATTCCCAGGTGTAAACAAAGAATTAGGCCCAGAGATGAAGAGCACAGGAGAAGCCATTCGCTTTATCAAAGATTTACGCGATCCATATTTCAGAACCCTCTACAAAGAGCGTTCAATGAATCTGAGCAGATAAAATAAAGAAGCCCTTAAGAAAATTTAAGGGCTTCTTTATTTTTTACGCTAATGATTTTTTCGGCACCCCCCATAAACGAGGGTGCCGATTTGCTTACATACCCTTAAGAAAATTTAAGGGCTTCTTTTATACTCTTATAAGACTAATTTAAAATATAGTACTCCGAGAGCGATATCGGTTCTTGCCGCTTGAGAACGAGGGGTAGCTATATTTTAAATATAAAAGCAGCTATGGAAATTTAATTCGTTCCGTACTGATCAATTAAATAAACGATCGCAGCCATATTTACTGCTCCTAATAATAATTCACGATGATTCACATTTTCAAATACATCTGTTTTAGCATGGTGTAAATCAAAATAACGTTGACTATCTGGAACTAAACCAGCTAATACAATTGAAGGCACTGCATTTTTTAAAGGTGCAATATCTGATCCGCCACCACCGGCAGTCACTTCGGTACCATATGGCTTTAATAAGCTAGACCATTGTTCGAATTTTTTAAACTGCGCAGAACTTGTTGCGCTAATTCCAATTGATCTTGGCGTAAATCCACCAGCATCACTTTCTAATGCAAAAATATGTTGCTCTTTATTTGTCTTCGCTAATTCAGCATATTTATTACCACCTCGCATTCCATTTTCTTCATTTGCAAATAACACAAAACGGATTGTTCTCTTTGGTTTGTAGTTCAAGGCTTTCATGGTTCGTAAAATTTCCATCGTTTGAACAATACCAGCGCCGTCATCATGTGCACCTTCGTTCACATCCCAACTATCAAGGTGTCCTCCAATCGTAATAATTTCATTTGGAAATTCTGAACCTTTGATTTCAGCCACAACATTATTTTCATCTGCATCTGGCAAGAAGTAACCATAGGTCTGCATTTGCACACGTAATTGTTTATTTCTTGATTGTGCCCATAATCTTTTCGCATCATTTGGGCCTACTGCAACAGCAGGGATTTTTGGATAAGCTTCATCATACACCATTGCGCCTGTATGCGGTGCATTGTCAGGCGCCGTACTTAAAGAATGAATCATAACCCCAACTGCACCATACTTTGCAGCCCTGCTAGCACCAGATCTACGATAAACACCTGCTTCACCATAAGCCTTAAATGTCTGTACTGTTGTCGGATTAAATTGGCTATGATAGTAAACAATCTTTCCTTTTACCTCGTCTTTTCTTTTTTCTAATTCATCAAAGTTTGCAACTGCAATTAAATCAGCTTCAATTAATCCATTGCTTGATAATGAATTACCCAATGCAAGTACTTCTAATTTATCAATTTGCGCTTTTCCATCTGCACTCACTATGGCGCTAAAATCTTTTCCTCCACGTTGCCAATTTGGTGTTTTACAAGCCTGCATAAAAACCGCATCTGGCTTAAAAGATTCTAAATGTCTTTTACCCCAAATTGCTGCATTTTGTTGTTGAGGAGAACCTGCCAAACGGCCACCTATTTTCTTAGTTAGTTCTCTTAATAAATCATAAGCCTTGCCATTTTTCATGATCTCGTCTGACATCATTTTAATAGTAATGCTGTCTGCTTTAGATTGCGCCTGAACCATCATTGGAAGGGCAAAAAGGAAAAGGAAAATTTTACGCATAGTCTACTTGTTTTAACTTTCAAATAATTTATTAAATATAACTAAACTTTATCGATAATTTAGTTGTTCTTTGTAGTCACAATAGCACAAAATGAAGATTGGAATTGTTTGTTATCCCACATTTGGTGGAAGTGGTGTTTTGGCCACAGAACTCGGAAAAGCCCTAGCAGAAAAAGGACATGAAATACATTTTATAACTTACCAACAACCGGTTCGCTTAAATAGTTTTCATGAAAATATATTTTACCACGAGGTAAGGGTGCCTACCTACCCTTTATTTGATTATCCGCCCTATGAGTTAGCACTTGCTAGCACGATGGTAGATGTCATTTTGAACCATGACCTTGATTTGATTCATGCGCATTATGCTATACCACATGCTTCAGCAGCTTATACTGCTAAACAAATTGTGAAGCAAAAAATTGGAAGATCGGTGCCTGTTATTACAACTTTACACGGAACAGATATTACTTTAGTAGGACGTGATAAAACATACGAGCCTGTTGTTACATTTTCTATTAACGAAAGTGATGCGATTACAGCGGTATCTGAAAATTTAAAACAAGAGACTTTAAAACATTTTGATATCCGCAAAGAGATTGAAGTGATTCATAATTTTGTGGACTTAAAAAGATTCAACAAAAAACCGCTTGCAGCTTTTAAGAAAGTCATTTCTGCACACGACGAAAAAATTGTGGTGCATGCCTCTAACTTTAGAAAAGTAAAAAGAATCGACGACGTAATGGCCATCTTTAAGAACATCCATGCAGCTACCCCTTCTAAATTATTAATGGTAGGCGATGGTCCAGAACGCCCTGTAGCAGAGGACTTGGCGAGACAATATGGCATTGAGGCAGACGTGCGCTTTTTAGGAAAGCAAGAACAGATGGAAGATATCTTAGCAGTAAGTGATTTATTCTTATTGCCTTCTGAATATGAAAGTTTTGGTTTAGCGGCATTAGAAGCAATGGCATCCAGTGTTACCGTAGTTAGTTCAAATGCGGGTGGATTAGGAGAAATTAATATTGATGGCAAAACAGGCTATACTGCTAATGTAGGAGATGTTACTACAATGAGTACTAGAGCTATTGAGTTATTGACTGACGATGCAAAGTTGAAAACTTTCAAACATAATGCATTAGAACAAGCTAAATTATTTGACATCCACAATGTCATTCCAATTTACGAAAACCTATACAGACGTTTTTGCAGAACTGGAGATTGTTAAATAGCTTCTTGAATACTTTGGTTGATTATCTCAACTGCATTTGCTAATTCCGCCATACTGATACTCAATGGTGGTGCAATGCGAATACGATTTTCTGCAAACAAGAACCAGTCTGTAATCACCCCATTAGCAACACAATTCGCAGCAATCTTTTTAGTTAATTCCGGCGTCTCAAATTGCAAGGACATCCAAAGACCCTTATATTGTTTATTTAAAATAGAAGGATGAGTGAATGCATCTACTAAGTAGGCTTCCTTCGACTTTACGGCCCCCATCCATCCTGATTCAATCAATACTTCTAAGCCTGCTTTACCAGCAGCACATGCCACAGGATTGCCACCAAATGTAGTGATATGGCCTAATACAGGATCATAGGTTAAAGTGCCCATCATGGCAGGTGAACTAATAAATGCACCAAGTGGCAAACCAGCGCCCAACGCTTTTCCGGTTAATAAAATATCTGGCACCACACCATATTGTTCAAAAGCAAATAAAGTGCCCGTTCTGCCAAAACCTGATTGTATTTCGTCAAAGATTAATAAAGCACATAGTTCATCACATTTTGCCCTTAGCGCTTTTAACCAATCTATTGAAGCAGGTGTTACACCAGATTCTGCTTGTACTGGTTCTACAATGACGCAAGCCACGTTGTGGTCGATCATTGCAATATCCTCCATATTATTATATCGTAAATGAAAAACATCTGGTAGTAATGGACGGTAAGCATTTCTAAAATATTCATCTCCCATTACACTTAACGCACCCTGCGTACTGCCATGATACGCACCATCAAAAGCGATAATTCTACTGCGCTTGGTAACACGCTTGGCTAATTTCATAGCTCCTTCTGTCGCTTCTGCACCACTATTTGTAAAATAAATTGACTGTAAATTTTCTGGCAATAAAGACAATAAAGCTTTTGCATATTGTACCTGTGGCCCTTGAATAAACTCACCATACACAATCACGTGCATGTATTGTTTAATCTGTTTGTCAATCGCCTCAATTACTTTAGGGTGGCTGTGCCCAATATTACAAACACTAAATCCTGCGATTAAATCGATATAAGACCTGCCTGCTGTGTCATGAATATAGACCCCATCTGCACGTTCTACTTCTAAGCCTATTGGCTTAGGGGAAGTCTGTGCTAAATACTGTAAAAAATATTGTCTGTTGTTTAATCTGGACATTCGGTATAAATTGCAGTACAAAAGTCGCATTTTTATGGCAACCATACTACCAGTTAACGGAAAAGAACCTCAAATAGGTGAAAATTGTTTTATTGCACCTAACGCTACCATTGTAGGAGAAGTGAGCATGGGGGCGGACTGTTCCATTTGGTTTAATGCTGTTATTCGTGGAGATGTCCATTTCATTAAAATGGGAGACAAAGTGAATGTGCAGGATGGCGCTATCATCCATTGTACCTATCAAAAACATCCAACGACCATTGGTAATAATGTATCCATTGGCCATAATGCAATGGTGCATGGTTGTACTATTCATGACAATGTTTTAATTGGCATGGGCAGTATTGTAATGGACGCTTGTGTGGTTCATTCAAATGCCATCATCGCTGCGGGTGCGGTTGTACTAGAAGGCACCATTGTGGAAGCTGGAAGTATTTATGCTGGTGTTCCAGCAAGAAAAGTGAAGATGGTATCCGAAGATTTAATCCATGGAGAGATCAATCGTATCTCTAATAATTATGTGAAATACGCATCTTGGTTCAGTGAACATAATGATGCACCGAAAAAATAACTCACATTAAAAATAGTTGGAAATTTTAGTACTTTTTGTCTTCTATTCCATGCCATAAATCGACATAACTAAAAAAGCGTGCTTCGGAAATGATACCTTTTTCTACTGCAGCTTTTACGGCACAACCTGGTTCATTAATATGCTGACAATTATTGAATTGACAGTCTTGCATTCTGGCTCTCATTTCAGGGAAATATTGTGCTAATTCTTCCTTTGATAAATTCACTAAACCCAATTCACGCATACCCGGTGTGTCAATCACGGCACCACCTCCAGGGTAATCGTACATTTGTGCAAAAGTGGTTGTATGCATTCCTTTCCCGCTCCATCCACTTACTTCTTGAGTTGTTAAATCCAAGTCTGGAAATAAATAATTGATTAAAGAGGATTTACCCACACCACTATGCCCACTCACCAATGTCGTTTTGTTTTTTAACAATTCATTTAAGGGCTCTAATCCTATTTGTTGTTCAATACTTATAAGCAATACCTTATATCCAACTGCCTGGTACATCTCCTCTAAAGCTGCATATCTCTCAAGCTCTTCTTCTCCATACAAATCGGCTTTGTTGAATATTATGATTGCAGGAATATGAAAAGCTTCACAAGAAACTAAAAAACGATCTATAAACCCCTGTGATGTTTTAGGTGATTTTAAAGTAGCCAATAAAATGGATTGATCCATATTAGAAGCTATGATATGTTGTTGTCTTTTATTATGCGGAGATTGCCTAGCCACATAATTATCTCTTTCAATGATATGGGTAATCATGACTGCCTGTTCTACATCGGATTCCATCTCACATTCTACCCAGTCACCAACAGCAATAGGATTGGTAGAGGTTATGGCATCTAATTTGATCACACCCTTAATACGGGCTTGATGAAATTCGCCATTTTCTAGCTTTAAGCTGTACCAGCTACCTGTTGATTTATAAATCCTTGCTTTCATGAAAAACGAAGATAATCAATGCAAGCACAAAATCAATATCTTTGCCTTATGAGTCAATATGAACACGATAAAATCGTACCCTTCTCAGATAGTAATCAAGGCAAAAAAGAACAGGTTGCCACCATGTTTGATCATATTGCGAAGAGATATGATTTCTTAAACCGATTCCTAAGTTTGGGTATTGACCAAGGATGGCGCAAAAAAGCCATTGCAAATTTTGGAACGCAAAAAATCAACCATTTATTAGACATTGCTACCGGAACTGCAGACATGGCATTAATGGCGCATAAAAAAATTGCCCCCGATAAAATTACGGGCATTGATATTTCAGAAGGCATGATGCAATATGGTAGAATCAAAATTGCTGACAAAGGATTAAACGATCGCATACAATTGATTACGGGTGATAGCACTTCTATTCCATTTGAAGATGCAAAGTTTGATGCAGCCATGGTGGCATTTGGAGTTCGTAATTTTGCAAATCTAGAAAAAGGATTGAGTGAAATTTACAGGGTTTTACAACCAGGCAGCAAATTAGTGATTCTTGAGTTTTCGCAACCAAGTAGTTTTTGGTTCAAACCAATTTATCAATTTTACATGAACTGGGTTACCCCTACTATTGGAAAAATATTTTCAGGAAACAGAGCAGCATACCAATATTTAAATGACAGTGTGATAGCCTTCCCAGAAGGAGAAGCTTTCTTAAAAATATTTGAACAAGTTGGATTCAAACAAGTCTTTCAAAAAAAATTAACATTAGGCATATGCAGTATTTATTGCGGAATAAAATAGGCTCAATCCTTTTAGGATTATGCTTTAGCAGTGCAGTAAATGCACAAAGTGACGAAGTGTTTCAGCCTAACCACGATGAACTTCCTTATTATTTTGGAATGAGCATAGGCCTAAGCAATAATTATCTTGCGTTTAATAGAGCAAATCGTTTTTTACCATCTAGTTATTCAGATCCACAAAGCATCATTGAAATTAATCCAATTAATAATCTTTATTACAACCTTGGATTGGTGGGAACCTTAAGATTAACAAAGCATGTGTTATTGAGAGCTAACCCTACTTTGTTAATTGTAGGTACCAAGAATGTGATTAATTTCAAGGTGAAACAAACACCAGATCTTACCCAAAAATTAAATGTGTCTTCCAGTATTATCCACTTGCCGCTTGCGTTGAAATTTCAATCAGACAGGTATAATGGCTTTAGACATGCTAGTTTAATGCGACATTATTTATTAGTGGGCGGGAAATTTGATTTTGATTTAGCAAGCAATAAAGCAAGTAAAATATCCTCGCCTATTGGTTCGGTAGTGAGCGGATCTTATCCGAGTGTGATTAATGGGACAGATATGGGCGCCGAAATTGGATTAGGCCTTAGCTTTTATTTAAGGTATGCCACAATATCCCCTGAAGTCAAGTTCAGCTACGGACTTAAAGATTTACATAAGTTAAGTGCTACCTACCCTTTAATGAACAATTTAGATAAAGTAACCTCCAACTTTGTTTACTTCACAATTCATATTGAAAACTAAAATCTATTTTATATGTCTAATTTTTTAATCAAGAATGCAACGATTGTAAATGAAGGTCATCGATTTGTAGGCGATGTATTGATTAAAGATGGAAGAATTGAAAAAATCGCACCTACTATTGAGACAAAAAATGCAATTCAAGAAATAGATGCTACAGGTCAATTTCTTTTACCAGGCGCAATAGACGATCAAGTGCATTTTAGAGAACCGGGATTAACGCATAAAGCAAATATATATACCGAAGCAAAAGCAGCTGTAGCTGGTGGTGTAACAAGTTTTATGGAGATGCCCAATACAAACCCGCCTGCATTCACACAAGAACTATTAGAAGATAAATATCAAATTGCATCTGAAAATGCTCTAGCAAATTACTCTTTTTTTATGGGTACTTCGCAAGACAATGTGGAAGAGATTTTGAAAACCAATGCGAAGAAAAATGAAGTTTGTGGTGTTAAAATATTCATGGGATCTTCAACAGGAAATTTGCTAGTTGACAACCCTATCGTTTTAGAACGTGTTTTTGAAGGGTCTGAATTATTAATTGCGACTCATTGTGAAGAAGAAGCGGTGATTAAAAAAAATATTGAAAGGCTTTCTTTAACCAAAACAAATTTTGAAATAAGCGATCACCCAATTATCAGAGATGTAGATGCCTGTTTTGAATCTTCTTTTAAAGCAATCCAATTAGCAAAAAAATTTGATACTAGACTTCACATTTTACATATTAGTACGGCTAAAGAATTACAATTATTCTCTAATTTAAAACCTTTAGCAGAAAAAAGAATCACAGCAGAAGTTTGTGTGCACCATTTACATTTTACAGCAGACGATTACGCTACAAAAGGAAATTTAATTAAATGTAATCCAGCAATTAAAGCTGCTGAAAATAGAACTGCTTTATGGGAAGGATTATTGAATGACCAATTAGATATTATCGCAACCGACCACGCGCCTCATACCTGGGAAGAAAAACAAGAAGCTTATAGCCATGCACATGCTGGATTACCATTGGTACAACATAGCATGATGTTGATGTTAAAATACGTACATGAAGGGAAATTGAGCATGGAGAAAATGGTAGAAAAAATGAGTCATGCTGTTGCCACTTGCTTTCAAATTAAAGAAAGAGGGTTTATTAGAGAAGGTTATTTTGCCGATCTAGTTTTAGTGAAAGAGGCACCCTATACTGTTTCAAAGGATAATCTTTTATACAAATGTGGCTGGAGCCCTTTAGAAGGCACGCAATTTCCTTACAGTATACAATCTACATTTGTTAATGGGCACTTAGTTTACCATCAAGGTCAGTTCAATGAAGCACAAAAAGGACAAAGAATGCAGTTTACAAGAAGTTAAATGCTAGTAGACAAAGTCACTATACAGGATATTGGATTATTAGACAACCAAGAATCTAAAGGTATAGCCAGTCATTTGGATTTTTGTAAAACAAATGGAGGGCGACTTCAATGGATTCACTATTTGACCAATCCATTAGAAACTTTAGCAGCAATTGAAGCAAGGCAAGAAGCAATTCAAATCATGCTCATGCACAAAGATTTCTTGGATCAAATGAAAATTTCCAATGGAACCTGCTTAGTAATTGACCAATTTTATAGTACTGCGTATAAAACAATACCCAAGCATATAAGCTTCGCGGGCGCCTACTGGTATCAGTTTTGGAATAAAACAGATTACGCACTCATCTCCTATTCTGTTCTGCACTTAGTCTCATTTGTCCAATCACTTCACCAATTTGTCGAGCATCTTAAGGGAGACGATCATACCCCAATTTTAAATAGTATCATTGAACCTATTAAAAAGCATATCGAAGAATTAGATTGTATTCAAACGGATGTGAAAAAATTAAAAAATGATCCTCAAGCCATCTTAGCGCTGGGTTATTTTTTTAATCACCAATACAAAACAGAGATTAAGATACTGCAAAAGCAATTTTATATTTTAGATGCATTTTATAGTATGGCTTCCGCCATGCAACATTTTAAATTCAATTTTCCAACTTGGGTGGAACAAAATAGCCCTTTAATTGAATTTGAAGATGCAGTACATCCGCTTGTACAAGACGCTGTTGGCAGTGACCTTAGCTTAATAGAGTCAAAGCGTTTTTTATTTTTAACTGGGGCAAATATGGCTGGCAAAAGTACATTCATTAAAACAGTTGGTATCCTGGCCTACTTGGCACATATTGGAATGGGCGTGCCTGCAAAAAAATGCAAACTAACTTTGCTAGATGGAATCATCACCAATCTAACTACATCTGACAATATCTTAAAAGGTGAAAGTTATTTTTTCAACGAGGTACAAAGAATCAAACATACCTTAACCAAGGTTATGGATGGTAAAAAATACTTAATTCTAATTGATGAATTGTTCAAAGGAACAAATATCATTGATGCAATGAAATGTAGTACAAAAGTGATTGAAGGCTTACAAGCTTTAAATCAATCCTTATGTATTTTATCTACTCATTTATATGAAATTAGTGAAGGGTTAAAGACTTACCCACACATTCAATTTTGCTATTTCGAAACAGCAGTCATCAATAAAACCCTTGTTTTTAATTATACCTTGAAAGAAGGGGTCAGTCAAGATAGACTGGGTTATCTTATATTAGAAAGAGAGGGCGTAGTTGATTTAATTGAACGTATTAATTCTTAAAAGCAGGATCCTTTTTTTGGTAGTTTTCAAAGAAACATGCTCGTTAAAACTATCGGCGCATCTCTTTATGGCATGAATGCCATTGGTATACAAGTAGAAGTAAATATAAGTATGGGGCAGGGTTATTGTATAGTAGGCCTTCCCGACATTGCTGTTAAAGAAAGTTTACACCGAACAGAAATAGCTATCAAAGCAAATGGCTTTAAAATGCCAAGGACAAAGTTGGTCATTAACTTAGCACCAGCAGATATAAAAAAAACGGGGCCTGCATTTGACCTCCCAATCGCTATTGGAATATTGGCAGCATCAGAACAAATTTTACAATCCACTGTTTTATCCCAATATTTAATGATGGGCGAATTGAGTCTTGGGGGCACATTGCAACCTATCAAAGGAGTACTAGCAATGGCGATTTATGCAAAGGAAGCAGGACTTGATGGAATCATTATACCAAAGATCAATGCACCTGAAGCTTCCTTGATTGAAGGACTGGATGTTTTTGGCTTTGATCACCTAACAGAAGTCACCCAGTTTTGTAATTTTCCGAATGAAATTCAACCATATAAAGCAACGGTAAACGACAATACTGAGATTGTAAAAGAATATGAACTTGACTTTGCTTCTATCAAAGGCCAGTTTCAAGCTAAGCGTGCAATTGAAATTGCGGCGGCGGGTGGACATAATATTATTATGGTTGGCCCACCAGGTGCGGGAAAAACAATGTTGGCAAAAACAAGTATCAGCATCTTACCTGAGATGAGTATTGCCGAAACTTTGGAAACAAGTAAGGTCTATAGTTTGCTTGGAAAACTACCTGCAAATTTTGCATTAATGCAAATACGTCCATTTAGAAGCCCGCACCATTCACTCTCATCAATTGCTTTAGTAGGAGGTGGAACCATCCCTCAGCCAGGTGAGATTTCAATGGCTCATAATGGTATATTATTTTTAGATGAGCTGCCAGAGTTTAACAGAGCTGCTATTGAAATATTACGTCAACCGATGGAAGATGGTATTGTAAGCGTCTCTAGGTCAAGGCAAACAGTTGAGTTTCCGAGCAGGTTTATGTTATTTGCCTCCATGAACCCATGTCCTTGTGGTTATTTTAATCACCCTAAAAAAGCTTGTACATGCAGCCCAAGTAGTGTACAAAAATACCTACATAAAATCTCTGGACCCCTTTTGGATAGAATTGATCTACAAATAGAAGTGGTACCCGTTCATTATGAAGTGCTAACTAGCCCAGCCAAAATTGAGAACTCGACAACCATAAGAAATAGAGTTATTCAAGCAAGACTAGTACAAAAAAATAGATTTTCAGACAGACCTGAAATCAACACCAATGCCCAGATGCAACCAAAAGACCTAATAAAATGGGCAAAAATAGATAAGGAAAGTGCTTTGTTGTTAAAGGCGGCAATGGAAAAATTCCACCTAAGCGCGCGCGCCCATGACCGAATCATAAAAGTGGCAAGAACCATAGCAGATTTAGAGGGATTAAAAAACATTCAAAATCAACATATTAGTGAGGCCATCCAATATAGAACACTAGACAGAGGCAGTTGGGGACAATCTTTTTAATATTGCCCTGTGCTTAACATCACTAAAGTACATGCTTCAATAGTTGCTATACCAGCGGCTTTAGCCTTATCAGCTAATATTGGATTTTCTGTCCCTGGATTAAAAATGATCCTTTTTGGAGCAAGATTTATAATCTGATTATAGTATGATTCTTGCGCCTGAGGCCCTAAATATAAAGTCAAGGTGTCAATAGAACCTATACTGGGCCAGTCTTGCAGGATTTCCAATGTTTGAATCATACCTTTTTTTATTCCAAAAGGATAAACAGAATGACCCTTATCCGACAACATGACTGTAGCCATATAACTATATCTTTCTGGATTGGGCGAAGCCCCTAAAACCATGGTAACATTAGATTGCATGGGACAAATCTATTATTAAAAAACTAAACTGATTTTATTTTGTTACAATAAAAGAATGTAATTTTATAAAAATCAACTTTCCCAAATAAAAACATAAGATTATGGCAAGCAAGAAAAAAGCAGTAGCGAAAAAAGCACCTGCTAAAAAAGTAGTAAAAAAAGCAGTAGCAAAAAAAGCACCTGCTAAAAAAGCTGCTCCAGCAAAGAAAAAAGCAGCTCCTAAAAAAGCAGTAGCAAAAAAAGCGCCTGCTAAAAAAGTAGTAGCTAAAAAAGCAACTCCTGCTAAAAAGAAAACAGCTCCTAAAAAAGCAGTAGCAAAAAAAGCACCTGCAAAAAAAGTAGTAGCTAAAAAAGCAACTCCTGCTAAAAAGAAAACAGCTCCTAAAAAAGCAGTAACAAAAAAAGCACCTACTAAAAAAGTAGTAGCTAAAAAAGCAACTCCTGCTAAAAAGAAAACAGCTCCTAAAAAAGCAGTAGCGCCTGTAGCAGCACCTGTTGTTGCGCCAACTGAAAATACAGTAGTTGCTCCTACTCTTTTCGAAGCACCTAGCACGGACAACAATCCAACTGCTTAATTAAATTAGCTTTATATAAATCCCGCTTTATGCGGGATTTTTTATTTCAACTCAAAATAAAAACTATGCGCAAAATACTTGTATTGCTAGTATTTCCATTTTTTGCATTTTCTCAAACCGGAAGCATTGCAGAGAAAACAAAGAATATGGAATTACGCAAAGGATTCTTTGACTACTACTGGGATAATACCAATGGTAAAATCTTTTTAGTAGTTGATAAATTAAATATGCCATTCTTATATGTTAACTCATTACCTGCTGGTCTAGGATCCAATGATATTGGGCTTGATAGAGGTCAGTTAGGCGATTCTAGAATTGTATATTTCAATCGAGTTGGAAAAAAAATATTTTTAACACAGCCGAATTTAGATTACCGAGCAGTAACAAAAGACCTAAGAGAGCAAAAAGCTGTTGACCAATCTTTTGCACAATCTATCTTATTCAATTTTACGATAGAAGCAGAAGAGTCAAATACAAATAACCCCTCTGAAAATAAAGTATTAGTAGATGTAACCAGCTTTTTATTGAGAGATGCGCATGGCGTAGTTGAAAAAATAAAGCGCGCTAGACAAGGTAGTTATACCATCAGCGAAGGCAGGTCTGCTATTTATATTCAGAACACAAAGAATTTTCCCAAAAATGCAGAATTTGAAGCAACCATCACTTTTGTTGGTGGCGCAGATGCAGGTAGATTGGTTCAGTCTGTTACACCTTCTGCAGAAGCAATTACAATTAGAATGCACCATAGTTTTGTGGAACTACCAGACAATAACTTTACACCAAGAAAATACGATATAAGAAGTGGGTATTTTGGTACAAGCTTTTTTGATTATAGTTCTGATATTAGTGAGCCCATTCAACAGATGGTTATCAATAAACATCGTTTACAGAAAAAAGATCCTACTGCCGCAGTGAGCGAAGCAGTAAAACCTATTATTTATTATTTAGACAATGGCACACCAGAACCAATAAGGTCTGCATTACTAGAAGGCGGAAGATGGTGGAACCAAGCTTTTGAAGCAGCGGGTTATAAAAATGCATTCCAGTTATATATTCTTCCTGACTCTGCAGATCCAATGGATATTCGTTATAATATGATCAACTGGGTACACCGTTCTACAAGAGGTTGGAGTTATGGCGCATCCGTTGTAGATCCAAGAACTGGTGAAATAATTAAAGGTCAGGTATCATTAGGTTCTTTAAGAGTAAGACAGGATTATTTAATTTTTGCTGCACTCTTATCCCCTTATATAGACGGAAAGCCGGTATCCGAAGAAATGAGAAAAGCTGCCATACATAGACTAAGACAGCTTTCTGCACATGAAATTGGACATACATTAGGTTTACAACACAATTATGCATCTAGTTATAACGATAGAGCTTCTGTAATGGACTACCCTCATCCAAATATTTTTGTGAATGAGAAAGGAGCACTGGATTTTTCTAAAATATACACAGACGAAATTGGACTTTGGGACAAAAGAGCAATCACTTATGGCTACCAAGATTTTCCAAAAGGTATAAATGAGTCAAAAGCACTAAATGATTTATTGGAAGAAAATTCAAAAAATGGATGGTTATTTATTGCAGATGCAGATGCAAGAGCAGCAGGAGGAATGCATCCTAGCGCACATCTTTGGGATAATCAACCTGATGCGGTAGATGGCTTAATGCAAACTTTTGCTGTTCGTACTAAAGCGATGCAACAGTTTGGAGAAGAAGCTGTCAAAGTTGGCACACCGCTTGCACAATTAGAAGACGCATTGGTGCCAATTTACAATTACCATCGTTATCAATATGAAGCTGTCACTAAATTAATTGGCGGGGTGAATTATCAGTATAGTGTTAGAGGAGACAAAAATCAAATTCAACCAACTATTCTTTCAAATGCAATTCAGCAAAAAGCACTAGACGCAGCACTCGCTTGTTTAACCCCTAGCTTCTTGTCTATTCCTGAAAATATATTACAATTGATTCCTCCAAGACCTCCAATGTATTATGGCGTAGGCGAATTGTTTACTAAAAGAACTGGCTTAAGTTTTGATGCACTTTCTCCTGCCGAAGCCTTGGTTGATTTTGAATTATCGTTTTTATTCAATGCGGAAAGAGCTAATCGATTGGTACAAAATAAAGCAAGGGCGGGTAGTATTGGATGGGACAATGTCTTAGATGCCATTTTAGATAAAACATGGTATGCACCATCTGTGGCTGGCCTAGCGGGATCTGTTCAACTACAAACCCAACAACAAACATTAAGCTGGTTGATTGGATTGAGCCAAAGCAGTGATGCTAATTTTGAAGTGAAAAGCATTTGTGCAAATAGATTAAATAAATTGAAAACTAAATTAACAAGTTTGTCAATTAGCAATCCAAAACTTCAAGCGCATTATCAATATGCAATCAACAGAATCAATGATCCTGAGAAAATCACGCTTCCTAAACAAGTAGTGATTCCTCCAGGCGCACCAATTGGTTGCGACAATTAACTAAAAAAGCTCTTAGAGCAATTTAAGGGCTGTTTTAGTTTTTATCAAATGGTTTTTCGAGGGGCCCCATAAACGAGCCCTCGATTTTTTTGCTAAAAAATTATAGAAACTAAAAGCCCGATCAAAATGATCGGGCTTTTGTAAATATACTTAGTATGGACTTACGCCAACATACGTAATGGCTCTTCCAATAAACTCTTAAGTGTTTGTAAGAAAGCTGCTCCAGTTGCACCATCTACCACACGGTGATCGCAACTTAAAGTCACATTCATTACATTGCCTGGTACTATTTGACCGTTCTTTACAATTGGCTCTTGTGCAATACCACCCACTGCTAAAATACAAGCATCTGGAGGATTGATAATTGCTGTAAATGAATCAATACCAAACATACCTAAGTTAGAAATAGTAAACGTACTTCCTTCCCAATCTGCAGGTTGTAGTTTTTTATCTTTTGCCTTCTTTGCAAACTCTTTTACAGTGCCGCTAATTTGAGACAATGATAATCCGTCAGCAAAACGTAGTACAGGTACTAATAAGCCTTCATCAACTGCTACAGCTATACCAATATTTACATGATGGTTTTCTCTGATGAAATCACCCATCCAACTGCTATTCACTTTTGGATGTTGCTTTAAGGACAATGCAGTTGCTTTCACAATCATGTCATTAAAACTAATCTTAGTCGTTGCATTTTCATTCAATATAGCACGCGCATTGATAGCAGCGTCCATATTGATTTTCATTGTTAAATAAAAATGCGGTGCGGTAAATAAACTTTCACTTAAACGCTTCGCAATTACTTTACGCATTTGAGATACTGGTGTATCTACAAAACTTACTGTACCAGCTGGGATAGATGCAGCCATTGAAGGCGCAGCAGCTTGTGCAGTTGGAGCAGCTGCTCCTGGTGTATAATTTTCTAAATCAGTTCTTGTAATTCTTCCGTGCTCTCCTGTGCCTTTTACATATTTTAAATCAATGCCTTTTTCTTTTGCAATTTTCTTTGCTAAAGGTGAAGCAAAAATTCTTCCTTCATTCACTACTTGAGTAGTAGATGATGGACTAACTGTAGCTGGTGCAGATGCTGCTGGAGTTGCTATTGGAGCTGCAGCTTGTGTTGACGCTGGTGCAGATGCTGCACTTGAAGCGCCGCCCTTTAACCCAGCAACAATTGGTGCGATATCTAACCCTTGCTGTCCAATGATACAAAGTAAATCGTTTACTAAAATTTTCTCGCCAGCTTGGGCACCTTGGTATAATAAAACGCCATCCTTGTAAGACTCTAATTCCATGGTTGCCTTATCTGTTTCGATATCTGCTAAAACTTCGCCTTTTTTAACAGTGTCACCTACTTTTTTCTGCCAACCTGCAATCACACCTTCTGTCATCGTATCACTCAAACGTGGCATCAATACTACTTCTTCCATCGTTGAAAAATCCACCGCATTTGCAGCTGGAGCAGCTGTTGCAACTGGAGAGGCTGCTGGAGCAGCTTCAACTGGTGCAGGAACATTTGCAGCACCTGTATTTTGAGCAATCAAAGCAGACACATCTTCCCCTGCTTTTCCGAAAATGGCTAATAAATCGTTTACTTGTAATTTGCCCCCACGTGGCGTACCAATATGCAATAAAACGCCATCTTGGTAACTCTCCAATTCCATGGTTGCTTTATCCGTTTCTATTTCTGCTAATAAGTCTCCTTTTTTAACGGTATCCCCCACATTTTTGTGCCAAGCCGCTATCACACCCTCAGTCATGGTGTCACTTAAACGGGGCATTAATATTACTTCTGCCATAGGTAAAAAGCTAATTTGTAATTGAGTCGTGAAATTACACTAAAAATGTATTTTTTCCCACCGAAAAAGGCAATTTTATAGCAAAATAGGGCAAATAAAGCCATATCAAAGTAAATTCTGATAGACTATTGACCTTGTGCTAAACTATAAGCTTTTTTATCTCCCCACATGTTCAATATTTCTAGAGAGCTAATTTGAAAATCTTTAGACAAATTAGAGTACAAATCGATGATATCAGATTGACTAAGTCCGGTTGGTGCATCCGTTTCAAAACGAACTCGATATTGATTCACTAAATTGGTATAAACAGAACCCGTTGGCCAAACTTGAGTCCCCCTGTTTGAGATTGTCACCAATTTTAATCCAGCTTTTTCATACTTAATAGCTAAATCTCCAATTTCCTTTGGCTGCAATGTTGACTCTACAAAAAAATCAGCGCCAACAATTTTATGTGCTTCTTTTTTTGAACTTAATAACATTGGATTTTTAGATATCGCGCTATTAGTTGGAACAAAATCAAAATTTTGTAATGAAGGTCTAGGATTATGTTTAGGCTGTTTACCAAAATTGTCAATGATTGCTTGTGCAAAAACAGTTGTATTTACAGAAGGAATTGACTTGTCCCCAAAGTCACCTGTATGCACACCAGACTCTAAAGTATATAATAAAGCATTTTCAATCATTACTGCTTTTTCCATCAAACCTAAATGACGTAACATGTTCAATCCACTCAATAATAATGAAGTAGGATTTGCAATATTTTTTCCGGCAATATCTGGAGCCGTTCCATGCACAGCCTCAAAAATAGAGATATGATCTCCAATATTTGAAGATGGCGCAAAACCAAGCCCACCAACTAATCCAGCGCATAAGTCACTTACAATATCTCCCTGTAAATTAGTCAGTACAACCACATCGAATAAGTCTGGACGGCTCACTAATTTCATACATAAGTCATCCACAATAACATCATCAGATTTTAAGTTTGGATATTCTTTTGCTATTTCATAAAACACTTCCAAGAACAAACCATCCGTCAATTTCATGATGTTTGCTTTATGACCACAAGTAATTCTTTTTGCTCCTTTTTTCTGAGCCATTTCAAATGCATATCGAATCACTTGTTCACTTCCGCCTCTAGTTATAAATCTTCTTGCAATTGCCACATCTTGTGTCAACATATGTTCAATACCACCGTATGTATCTTCGATATTCTCACGCACAATCGTTAAGTCAATATTCACTCCTGCTTTACTAAACACAGTATCCACCCCACTTAAAGTTTGAAACTTTCTATCATTCGCGTAGGTATTCCAAGTTTTTCTAGCTGTTACGTTTACACTTTTTACACCTTTCCCTTTAGGTGTTTCCATTGGCCCTTTAAAAAGAATGCCCAAATTTTCGATTGCTTCTTTTGCCTCAGGTGTCATACCCGTATTAAAGCCTTTGTCAAAAACCCATTTTCCCATATCCACATACTGGTATTCCAAGGGCAATTTAGCTGCATTAAATATGCCAATTACTGCTTCCATTATCTCTGGACCGATTCCGTCACCTTTTGCTACAGCTATCTTCATTTTAGTCAGTTTTTTATGTAAAAAATGGGGTTAAACGTGCTTTTTGCAATCGTTGCCGCGAAGTTACATGAGTTCAAGTTGATGAAAAAAAATTAGCCCCTTTTTTTGGGTAAGCAGGCTAAATTTTTCCTAATTTTAATCCGCAGTATTCTCTGCGGCTCATTTTTGATCAATAAGGTCATGATTTCTACCATATCAGAAGGCATCGAAGTAAGCGTTGAAACCTTTTACCAAAAAGATTACAGCAATCCATTACAGCAGGACTTTATGTTTGCTTATAGAATTACTATAGAAAATCATAATTCATTTCCAGTTAAGTTGTTGCGCCGTTTTTGGGAGATTTTTGACAGCAATGGTGAACATAGAGTGGTCGAAGGAGAAGGCGTTGTAGGGGTTCAACCTTTAATTATGCCAGGCAAACAATACCAATATGTTAGTGGTTGTAATTTAAAAACTGAATTAGGTAAAATGCAGGGTTATTATAGCATGGAGAATGTGGAGAATAGAGATGCACTACAAGTGAAAATTCCAGCATTTAAAATGACTGCTCCTACAAAACTTAACTAAGATCGGCCAAAAATTTTGCTTTTAGAAATCAATTTCAGCTTCATTAAAAATGGTCATTGCAGGAATTTTTAACAACGCATTCAAGTCGTTTTTAGATTCTTTCTTTTGGTTATCCATGTAAGATTTTACGATTAGATATCCTATATACTTTCCTACATTTCCTGGAATATCTTCCCCAAAATAATCATTGTATGGGGCTTCTGTTAAAATCGCTTTTGTCATACTAGGATCCACTGAAAAGAGTCTGTTTTGACTAGACAAGAAACTCCAAATATCACCCGTGTTTTCTTTGATTGCTTTCATTTGATTTGCTGTATAGCCCATCAATAAAGAATCTTGTGTATTTGGCATACATTGAGCCATAATGTATTGACGCTTCCCAATTTCAATCATTTGCTCAACTAATTTTTTTCCATTCAATGTTATAGGCTCATAATCGTTCAATATATTTTGCAATGAATTCACTACAATAAATTCTGGTGCAAATTGACGACTTATATACCTTGGATAAATGGTATTAATTTGTTCCGAAAAATACCAACTAGATTCTGAACCTAAATACAATTGAATACCAATTGCAATACCCTCTTTTGTAACCACATTGCCATAAGTTTCTAATGGCCCTATAAAATAAATGATCTGCTTTGGTAAGGTATAATTAGGAAAAAAATAATGAAACCTTTTCATGGCCTCCGTAATTTGAGGAGTGGCAATTTTGGAAGCATTCACCTTCTTTGACTCTAAATAAATGGGCAGGTAGGCTTTGTAAAATGCAAGTATACTTTTAGCCTCTTTTTTAGGAGACATCATTAATATACGGTTAAAATAGTCCTCTGAAAATTCAGGGTATTGTTTTACCAACTTAGCTAAACTAGCTTCAAATTTCAAAGTATCCATATTGAAAAATGCCTCTTCAAAATGAAGCTCCTTGATGGTTGGTTGCACAGCCAAACTAGCGGGATCTGCAACAGGTTCTCCACAGGACATGAATAGCCAACAGATTCCTATATTAAATAAAGCAATAAATCGCATGCTCGAAAGTACAAAAAAAGAGAGGTTATTTCCTTTAAAACCCGACCTTTGGTTCATGAAAATTTGTATCGCACAGCAGAATTATCATATTGGCAATTTCGAAGCCAACACGAAGCAGATTATCGATGCTATTGAACAAGCTAAACAAGAAGGAGCTGACCTGATTTTATTTAGTGAGATGAGCGTATGCGGTTATCCTGCAAGAGATTTTGTAGAGTTCAATGATTTTATCAATCAGTGTTATGCAAGCATAGACGCGATAAGAAAAGTGGCAGACACCATTGCTGTTTTAATTGGAGCACCAGCGCATAATACCAATGAAAAAGGGAAGCCTTTATACAACGCAGCATTTTTCTTGTATGATCAAAAAATACAAGCCGAGATTCACAAAACATTGTTACCTACTTATGATGTGTTTGACGAGAATCGATATTTTGAACCCGCTAGCGATTGGAAAGTAGTTCCGTTTAAAGGAAAAAAATTGGCAATCACAATTTGTGAAGATATCTGGAACCTTGGTGATAATCCATTGTACACTATTTGCCCTATGGATAAAATGATGCAGCAAGCACCAGATATTTTATTAAATCTAAGCGCATCTCCATTTGACTATACACATGACGAAGACCGAAAAGCAACGATAAAATCAAATGTTGTAAAATATAAAAAACCTCTATTCTATTGCAATGCAATTGGCAGTCAAACTGAAATTGTATTTGATGGCGCTTCATTGGTTTTTGATAAGGACGCTAACTTATGTGGGGCACTTCCTATGTTTGAATCTGCAATGCAAATTTTTGAATGTGACGAGGATGGCAGTATCAATGCGCCAATACTTGAGCCAGCAGCTTCGGTACCAAGTAAAGAACTTAACCCCGCAAATCTTGTTCCTACATTAAATATAGACCAAGTATACAAAGCTTTGGTTTTAGGTGTGAGAGATTACTTTAATAAAATGGGATTCAAGAAAGCAATACTTGGATCTTCTGGCGGTATTGATTCTGCAGTGACCTTAGCTATCGCTTGCGAAGCATTAGGTAAGGAAAATGTATTTGCAGTACTAATGCCTTCTCCTTATTCTACTTCACATTCAGTTGATGACGCAGTTCAATTAAGTAAAAATTTAGGCAACCCCTATGAAATAATTCCGATCAAAGAAGTGTATGAAAGTTTTTTACATACTTTAAAACCCATCTTTAAAGAATTGCCTTTTTCTTTGGCGGAGGAAAATATACAAAGCAGATCTAGAGGTAATATCTTAATGGCTATTGCCAATAAATTAGGTTATGTTTTATTAAATACATCTAACAAAAGTGAGTTAGCTACAGGCTATGGTACATTATATGGAGATATGGCTGGAGGATTAGGGGTTTTAGGTGATTGTTATAAATTACAAGTTTATGCATTGGCTAATTATATCAACTCGGAAAATGAAATCATCCCGAGAAATATTATTGAAAAAGCGCCAAGTGCTGAATTAAGACCAGATCAAAAAGACAGTGATAGCTTACCTGACTATGAAGTTTTAGACCAAATATTGTATCAATACATTGAAAAACGTGCAGATCCTTCAGTAATAAAATCGATTGGATTTGATGCCGCACTCGTTGACAGAACACTAAAAATGGTGAATACCAATGAGTATAAACGTAATCAGTTCTGCCCTATTATTCGAATATCGCCAAAAGCATTCGGCGTAGGTAGAAGAATGCCAATTGTTGGAAAATATTTAAATTAATTTATGAAAAACAAAATGATTGCTTGCTTAGCTACTATTTTACTTTTTTTAAGCTTAAACACAATGGCTCAAAAAAGTGAACCTATCCTGCCTGGTGCTTATCAAACTACTCAATACATGCCTTTATTAAAAGGTAAGAGAGTTGGCTTGTTCACCAATCATACTGCTACAGTAAATAAAAAACATTTAATTGATACCTTACTAGCTAGTGGCATTCAAATACAAAAAGTGTTTACGCCCGAGCATGGATTAAGAGGTACTGCAGATGCAGGTGAAAAAACAAAAGACGGTATAGACGAAGCAACAGGTGTTCAAATAGTTTCTTTATACGGAAAAAAATATGGCCCAAGTGAAGCCGATTTAAAAGATGTAGATGTTTTGCTGTTTGACATTCAAGATGTGGGTACACGTTTTTACACTTACATTTCGTCCTTGCAATATTATATGGAAGCTGCATGGGCCAACAATAAGCCATTGGTCATTTTAGATCGTCCTAATCCAAATGGACATTATGTAGATGGTCCAGTTTTAGAAAAACCATATAGCAGTTTTATCGGCAAGAAATCGATCCCTATTGTTTATGGGATGACTATTGGCGAATATGCAAAAATGCTTGTAGGTGAAAAATGGCTAACAGCACCAGCAGATACAAATATCAATAAAGCTGGAAATCCAATACAATTAACTGTTATTGCCTGCAAAAATTACGACCATAATTCAATGTATACGTTTAATATTGCACCCTCTCCTAACCTTCCAGATATGAATGCCATTTATTGGTATCCAACTACCTGCTTAATAGAAGGTTCTGTGATGAGCGAAGGTCGTGGCACAGCACATGCATTTGCTTATATCGGCCACCCAAGTATCAAAGGCAAGAAGTTTAGTTTCACACCAGGACCAAGAACGGGGGCAATGAATTCAAAACTATATGGTCAATTGTGTTATGGATGGGACTTGAGTAATCAACAAGCGCCTAAGAATAAAATTGATTTAGATTTAATCATTGAGATGTACCAAGCCTTCCCAGAAAAAGATAGTTTCTTTATTGAACCAAAATCTAAATTAGCAACCGATTATTTCTTTAATAAATTAGCAGGTAATGCCGATTTGATGGAGCAATTGAAGAAAGGTGCATCTGCAGCTGCAATCAGAGCTAGCTGGCAACCAGGCTTAACCGCATTCAAGAGCATGCGTAAAAAATATTTATTGTATAAAGATTTTGAATAGACATGTATTCTTACTTCGTTTGAAATTTATTTAGGGTTTACTACCTATAAAAAAAGGTCCCGATATATCGGGACCTTTTTTTATGAGCGATCAATCACTCCATATATTTAATTCCTATCCTCCAATAATAGGAATCGCTAATTGATGTACTGCATCATTCAATTGCTTGATAGCCGTTTTCTTTAAAGTATCTAGTTTATTGAACTCGGCGTCAACTTGCGCTTTTAATAATTCATACACCCCTTGTACTTGTTGTGTAGGTGCAGTATAGCCAGATGCTGCAGATTCAAATACGCCAGCAATTTTATCGTCTAAACGAATTGGAAAATTCAATACATCCTGTCCGCTCTTTGCTTTGGTTTGATGCAAAGCCTCCTCAATTGCTGTTAAGCTAGTCAAGACAGTTTTAGCTTGCTTTTGGAAAGTAGAATCTTTGGTTTTTTTCTGTAACACATTGATCTGTGCACGAAGTTCTTTAATTGATTTTAAGTTTTTCATGATATCACTAAATGTACCAGCAACTTTCAATAAGAACTGCTCTTGTGCCTTCAAGTCTGCATCAGAAACTTTATAATTTGGATCAGCAACAATCGTGAATGGCTGTTCAGTCACCGTATTATCTATCGTTACTTTAGCTGTATACTTTCCTGGCGCAGCTAGTACTGGACTAGTTGAACCATTCCATAATATCAATCCAGGCTCTGGTTTTTCAGCTTCCTTATGGTACATATTCCAAACATAAGTTTGGTATCCAGCTTCTGTACTAGGCCCACCCGGCTCTGAATGATTAATTGTTTTGATAACTTTCTTTTGATCATCTAAGATGCTAATTATGACTCTTGTCGAATCGGATTCAGATCCACCTGCTTTCCAATATTTAATCACAACGCCTTTCGCAGGGTTTGTGCCTACATTTGCCGGCATACTAACAGTTGCTCCCCTTCCTCTTCTGCCGCCCATTTGTGGTGGCACACGGTATGTATTTGCAATTGGGAATACCTGACTAGTTGCTGGAGCAGCTTTGAAGTTTTCTACAAATGATAAATCATCAAAAACATAAATACTTCTTCCTTGTGTAGCAACGATCAAGTTTTGATCCTTAATTAATAAATCTGTGATTGGTGTTACAGGAAGGTTTAATTGAAAACGCTCCCAAGAAGCACCATCATTAATTGAAACATATAAACCGTATTCTGTACCTGCAAATAATACACCCGCTTTTCTAGGGCTTGCTACAATTGCTCTGGTAAAGTGCATCGGGTCAATGCCATTGGTAATTTTAGTCCATGTTGCACCGTAATCAGTTGTCTTATAAATATAGGGTGCAAAATCATCTAACTTATACCTAGTTCCTGCAAAATAAGCAGTTCCTTTTCTGATTGGATCCACTTCTACTCTATTCCACATGATCCATTTTGGCGCATCTTTCGGCGTTACATTTGCCCAATTCTTACCGCCATCTTTACTTACACTAATAATACCATCATCACTACCAGTCCATAATAAATCTTTCTCAACTGGAGACTCTGCAGCAGTGAAAATGGTACAATAGTATTCAACACTTGTATTGTCTTGGGTAATTGGACCACCAGAACTTTTTTGTTTTGTTTTATCATCAGTTGTTAAATCTGGAGACAATTTCTCCCAACTTGCACCTTCATTTTCTGTTGCGAATAAATGATTGCCTGCAGTGTATAATTTTTTAGGATTATGTGGAGAGAAGAAAATTGGATGATTCCATTGGAAACGATATTTCATCACTTCTGCACCAGCACCCATTGGATTATCTGGCCAAACATTAATCACTCTATTTTCACCAGTCTTGTGGTCATATCTAGTAATTAAACCACCATAAGATCCACCGTAAACAATATCGCTGTTTAAAGGATCTGCAACAATATAGCCACTCTCACCACCAGCAGTTACATCAAAATCATTTTCACCAATAAACGCACCATAGGTACTTGACTTAATTCTGAATGCAGAATTATCTTGTTGTGCGGCCAAAATGCGATAAGGGAAACTATTGTCTGTACTTAAACGATAAACTTGAACAGTTGGCTGATTCATCATAGTACTCCAGTTTTTACCAGCATCCATGCTCACTTGTGCGCCACCATCATCTGACACAATCATTCTCTTGCCATTTTTTGGATCAATCCATAAATCATGATGATCACCATGTGGTGTTCTTAAAGAAGTAAAACTTTTACCGCCGTCAGAAGATACCATGAAGTTCACATTAGGGCAATAAACTTTATTTTCATCGGATGGATCTACAAATACTTTTGTGTAATACCAAGCACGTTGACGAATATTATTGTCACTACTTGCTAATTCCCAAGTAGCACCTGCATCATTTGAAACATATAAACCACCATTTGCATTTTCAATCAATGCATATAATTTATCTGTATTAGATTTTGCAACAGCAACGCCTACAATTCCCCAAACACCTTTTGGCAAACCTTTATTACTCTTAATAGACACCCAGGTATTACCACCATCTGTACTTTTATACATACCTGAACCTGCGCCACCACTTTCTAAACTATAAGGCGTTCGAATTAATTCCCAAGTACCTGCGTACATAATATCTGGATTACTTGGATCTATAATTAGATCACTTGCGCCAGTTTGAGGATTCACATACAATACTTTTTTCCAATTAGCACCCCCATCCACACTCTTATATACACCTCTGTTTTCGTTAGGTCCAAATAAATGGCCCATCACAGCTGCCCATACAATGTCTGGATTTTTTGGATGTACAATAATACGTACAATATGACGACCTTCTTTTAATCCAATATTTTTCCATGTTTTTCCATCATCAGTTGATTTCCACATACCGTCTAGACCCTCACTTACATTACCACGCATAGTATTCTCGCCTTCTCCTACGTAGATGATTGATTCATTAGATGGCGCTAAAGCAATTGCACCAATGGTGCCACCAAAATAACCATCAGAAATATTTTTCCAATTATTACCAGCATCCGTTGTTTTCCAAACACCCCCGCCAGTTGATCCCATCAAAAATGTATTCACATCTGTATAAGATCCAACACCAGCAGCTGCACGTCCACCTCTGAACGGACCAACTAATCTAAAACTCTGTGCTTTAATGATAGGATCTTGACTTATTTCAACTGCCTTTACTGGTTCAGTTGATTTTTTCTTTTGTGCCTGAGCAGGACTAATTGTAATTAGTCCAACAAATGCAGCAAATACAAAAAATAATTTTCTCATAGTTGACTTTTAAAATGAATAATCCTTGTTTAATTTATCATCAAAATTTCTTTTGACAAAATAGCGAGCCCTCCAAAAGGAGGGCTCATGTATTTATTTAATTGTTTCTACTTCTTTAAACTTTTTAATTGGCGTTGCTTCTACCAATTTTCTAAACTCTGCCCAGTCTTTTGCAAAAAAGGCGTTCACTTGAGTTGCTACATTATCCGCTGCTACTGCTGCTGCAGCCATAGCACGTTCTTCCTGTGCACCAGGCATTGTATTCTTACCCATGATCAACATGCTAGCAGAACGAATAATTGAAATTGGCGTGATTGTTGCGACTGTACCATAACCTTGCTTTTCTTGCTTCTTACCAACCATCATTTCTTTTAAGTTCTTCACTTTCTCGGAAATCATTTTATGGACTTTATTCAAGCTATCCACACCTTTATCTTTCTTATCCTTCCACTCTGCTTTTAATTGAGTTAAAATTAAATCAGCATCGTCTAATTGATCTTGAGCAGCGTTGTATTTGTCTGCAGTTTTTTGTAATTGATCTATTAGTTTGTCTTGTGCCAGAACTACTTCACGCTTACTAGGTAATCTTGGATCATCCGCTACTTGAACCATCGAAGAATCTTTCCAATTACCAATTGTTACTACCACTTTATACATACCTGGCAATACATCTCTTCCTGTAAATTCTCTTTCTTCTGCTGCTCCAGCATCAGGTGTTTCTTCGGCCATTCTTCTGCCGAATCCACCACCACCGGCTTTTGGTGCACCTGGACCTCTTTTACCTTTTTGCTCAAAGCCCCAATAATTTCTATTGAATCCAGAATCTAACTTAAAGCTTAAATTTCTAATCACTTTATCTTCTGCATCTTTAATTTGCACTTTTGCCTTCTTCACAGAATCCATTGTATAGATTGTAATTGGCATGCCTGTTGGTTTGTTAGGCGCATCCCACATACCCCAAGTGCTCCACTCATAAGGAGAATTTTTGATAGAGAAATTAACTGCAGCAGGAGGCACACTTATAAAATTTTTAGCAGTCTGTGCTTTTGCTAATTTTCTTAAAGGTCTAATATCATCTAATACCCACAAGCTTCTACCAAATGTCGCAATGGCTAAATCAGCTTCTCTTTCTTGAATTGCAAAGTCATAAGTAGAAACAGACGGGTAGCCATTCTTCCATTGTTGATAGCTTACACCATTATCAATGCTTACATAAAATCCTTGTTCAGTTCCTACAAAAATCAAATTAGGTTCAGTTGGATCTTGTAAAACAGTTAAGGCATAACCAGTAACTTTACTAGCATCTAGCATATTTGTCCAAGTCTTTCCACCATCTTTTGATCTAAAGATATAAGGTGCAAAATCACCTTGTCTATAGTTGTTTACAACTACAAATACTTCGTTTGCATTGTAAGCAGAAGTTCTAATTTGTGGTATCCAAGCACCTTTAGGTAAGCCGGTTATGTTAGCAGTTAAATCTGTCCAACTTGCACCACCATTAGATGTTACTTGTACTTTACCATCATCGGTTCCAATATAAATTAATCCTTTTTGAACTGCACTTGGTGCAATAGAAATAATCGTACAATGATTTTCGGCACCTGTTATATCAATACTTAATCCGCCGTTATCTCTTTGGTCAATTTTAGCACTATCATTCGTAGTTAAATCGCCAGAAATGATTTCCCATGCTGCACCCTTATTTGTACTCTTATGTAAAAATTGAGAACCAAAATAAATTGTTTTAGCATCAAATGGATCCTGTGCGATTGAAGCGTTCCAGTTAAAACGTAATAATGTTTTTGCATCTGGAGCTGGAGGCTTAATATAAGAAGATTGTCCAGTAACGGTATTGTATCTTCCAACATTACCACCTTGACTCATTGCGTATACCCAATTTGCATCTTCAGGATCTGGCATTACATCAAATCCATCACCACCCCATAAATTATCCCAATCAAAATTTCTTATACCCCCTTGAACAGTTGTATAAGCTGGTCCTCTCCAAGAGCCATTGTCTTGCATACCACCCATTACATGGTAAGGCATTTCATTGTCAACGTTAATATGATAGAATTGTCCAACAGGGATTTTTTCATCAAACATCCAAGTCTTTCCACCATCACGCGTAATACCGATACCACCATCGTTACCATCAATAATTAATTTATTATCTGTTGGGTGAATCCAAAATGCATGGTGATCTGGATGGATACCGCTATATGGAATAATTGTTTCGAAATTTTTACCGCCATCAATACTTTTTTGAACTGTTTGACTGATATACCATAAAGTATTTTCATTCAAAGGATCAGCAATGATGTCTTGGAAATAAAAAGGACGATTGTCTACAATAGATTTTTGACCATTCACTAATTTCCAAGAATAGCCGCCGTCTTCGCTCTTATACAATCCACTTTTTTTAGATTCTACTAATGCATAAACCACGTCTGGATTTGACTTGCTAATTGTAATACCTACACGACCTAAATCTCCATCAGGTAATCCATGTGCCTTACCTAATTTGATGAAATTTTTACCGCCATCAATGGTCATGTACAAACCACTTCCTTTACCACCACTTTCTAAATGATAAGGATTACGATAATGATGCCACATGGCAACAAATAATTTGTTTGGATTAGATGGATCCATAATCATATCACCAGGACCTGAAGTATCATTGGTGAATAAAATTTGATTCCAAGTATCTCCACCATCTGTTGTTTTATAAACACCTCTATGTTTGCTTTGTCCATAAGGATTTCCAATAGCACCAGCATACACTGTGTTAGGATTAGATGGATCTATAATTACTCTATGGATATTTCTAGTTTGCTCTAAACCCATACGCTTCCATGTTCTACCTGCATCCATTGTTTTATATATACCTTCCCCTATGCTGATAGAATTTCTTGGATTTCCCTCACCTGTTCCAACCCAAACGATGCTTGGATTAGATTGTTGAATTGCTAAGGAACCAATATTCAAAATTGGTTGTTCGTCAAAAACGGGTGTCCAACTCACACCACTATTATTTGTTTTCCAAACACCCCCGGATGCAGCACCAATCCAAATATTATTTGGGTTAGCTACTTCAGCATCAATCGTCGTAACACGACCACTCATGCTTGCTGGTCCAATATTTCTTGGCTTCCAATTTTTAAATACTTTATTAATATCTACTTTCTCTGTAGTTGCAACAGGTGTAGATGCTGCTTTTTTGATTTTTTGAGCACTTGCTTGACTGAATGTCATAACAGAAGCTAAAATCATAGATCCTAGTGTAAGTACGCGCATATGAGCTTATTTTCTTATTAAAATAATGAAGTTCTAAGCTATTGCATTTTACCCAAAAATCAATAAAAAAGGGATGAACGTATTTTTAGAGTTTTTCGATGATCCCAGCCACTCCTTGACCGCCTCCAACACAGGCTGTAACAATGCCATAACGCTTATTTAAACGCTCTAAGTCATTGATAATCTGCACTGTTAGTTTCGAGCCTGTACATCCTAATGGATGCCCAAGTGCGATAGCTCCGCCATTGATATTGACCTTATTTTGATCCAAATTCAGGGTTCGGATAACTGCTAAAGATTGAGAAGCAAAAGCCTCATTCAGTTCAAATAAATCTATTTGGTCTAAGTTCATTCCTGCTTGTTTCAACACTTTAGGCACCGCTTCAACTGGACCAATACCCATAATTCTTGGATGCACACCAGCCACTGCGCAATTCACTAACCTGCCGATAGGTTTTAGCCCTAGTGATTGTATTAATCTTTCACTCATCACCACAACGAAACTTGCACCGTCGCTAGTTTGTGATGAATTACCTGCAGTAACAGAACCTTTCAATGCAAAGGCTGGTTTTAATTTAGATAAAGCCTCAATCGTCGTATCTGCACGAACGCCTTCATCTGTATCAACTATATAATTTCTTGTTGCTTTTTTATTGTTTTCGTTCAAATAGGTCTCAGTAATTTCTATTGGCAAAATTCCTTTTTTGAAATACCCATTGTCAATTGCATTTTTCGCTTTTTGATGAGAGGCCAACGCAAATGCATCTTGGTCTTCTCTACTTACATTGTATTCATTCGCCACTGCTTCTGCAGTTAGTCCCATAGATAAATAATAATCAGGCTCATCCTTTGCAATACTATAAGCTGGAACTGTTTTCCAACCAGCAGTAGGCACCATAGACATAGATTCTGTTCCACCAGCGATGATACAATCCGCCATGCCCGTTCTAATTTTCGCAGTCGCCATGGCGATACTCTCCAAACCACTTGCACAATATCGATTGATTGTAATACCAGGCACTTCTATCCCTAAAGCTTTCGCAGCAATAATTCTTCCAAATTGCAAACCCTGTTCTGCTTCTGGCACTGCATTACCTACAATCACATCGTCTATAAGTTTATATTCCAAGGATGGCAAAGATTTCATCAAACCTTGAATAAGCTCAATAGCCAATTCATCGGAACGCATAAAACGAAAACCACCTTTCTTACTTTTTGTCACTGCTGTTCTAAAACCCGCTACGATATAAGCTTCTTGCATAAAATGGTCTTTAATTGACCCCATAAATGTAGGCTTTTTTATAAAAAGTTGTTTATGCAACTAAATATTTCATTGTAAATTTGACCTATGATCTATCCAATAATCAGAAATTCCTTGTTTTTACTGCCTCCAGAAACTGCGCACGAAGTCTCCATGAAAGGTTTAGACCTTGTTGCGGCTATTCCATCAGCAAATAAATGGATGAGCGATTATTATAAAGTGTCCAAACAAAGTTTAGCCAAAACAGTTTTTGGCTTACATTTTCCAAACCCTGTTGGCCTTGGTGCAGGATTTGATAAAAACGCTGCACACTTGGATGCGTTAGAAATGTTAGGATTTGGTTTTATTGAAATAGGAACCGTGACACCAAAACCACAAGCAGGAAATGCGAAGCCAAGGTTGTTTAGAATCCCAGATCAAAAAGCATTGATCAATCGAATGGGTTTTAACAACGATGGTGTTGAATTGATTGCCAAAAGATTAAAAGAAAGAAAAGCACATGTTTATTATAAATCGAACATGATTATCGGAGGAAATATCGGAAAAAATAAAGTCACAGAAAATCAAGACGCATGGAAAGATTACTGTACCAACTTTATTGGACTAGAAGATGTAGTAGATTATTTTGTGGTGAATGTAAGTTCCCCTAACACTCCTGGCTTACGTGAGTTACAAGAGAAAGAAGCGTTAAGAAAAATATTTTCTGAGCTACAGAATATCAATAAAAATAATAAACCAATCTTATTAAAAATTGCACCCGATCTAGAGACAAGCGCATTGGATGATATCATTGCTTTAACATCAGAAGTAAAAATAGATGGATTGGTTTCAAGTAATACTACATTAGATCGTAGCCTTCTAAATGAAATGAATACAGAACGTGCTAAAGTCATTGGACCAGGTGGATTGAGTGGTCAGGTTTTATTAAATAAATCGAATCAGGTATTAGAATATTTATACCGTGGTATTGGAGATAAACTACCCATTATTGCTAGCGGTGGTGTTTTTAAGCCAGCTGATGCAAAAAGCAAATTTGATGCTGGTGCAAGTTTAGTTCAAGTATGGACAGGCTTTATTTATGAAGGCCCATCCATTGTTAAAAACATATTGAAGGAGTTAAAATAAATATAGGATAGGCATCCTTATAGACTTACTCTGAAACTTCCGAATATACCAAAAGAAGAGGGGGTTGCTGTTTGCAATTTGGAATCGGTCAATCTCCATACAAAATCAATTCTAAAAAATTTGGCAATATTCTCTATGCCAGTACCCACTTCGGCATAAGGCTTTGACTTTAAGGAATTAAATGGATGTATACCAATAAAATTCAATTGCTGATTGGATTCAGACAATCCACCAACAACAGCTTTGGCACTCCAGAATTGACGCCATTTTGTTTTTTTAACAAGTGGTATAAACTTTAAAATACCTTTCCCAATTTTATGCTCAATATTTAATCCAACAAACTCATCACTTATAAATTCATAGCGTTGCATTAAATTAAAAGCATACTTGTTATAATAGCTCATCTCATTGCCTGGCATGATATCTAAAAATGGATAACTTGTTTTACCCCAAGTTTTTCCGGCAAAAACACTATAATAAATATTACCAAATGGTGTAATTGGCAAATAATCGTTGACACTAAAATTCAGTTTCTGATAGTCATTTGGCGTTCCAAGCGCACCCTCTAAAGCCTTTGTATATTTCACTTCAACGACTGGATATAAGCTACCAAATCCAAAACGAGAAAAATTACTTTCCAAATAACGTTCTTGATAAGCAAACCTTAATCCTACTGTCGCTTCAACAGCATGCATCCAATCCCCAGCAGCAATATTCGTGTTATATATTCTTGGCAAGTTTAACAAAGGATCATATTGTTTTTCTGCCAAGCCCCATGTTACTTGAAATCCCTTATTATTTTCTTGAAAGAATTCAAGTTTTTTTTGTGTGAAATTTAAAAACTTAAATGGAATATTAGGTCTTCTTAAAATTGTGCCAAATAAGTTATCATTATTTATTTGATCAAAATACTCTTGGCCAAACTCTAAGTCTGAATGATATTCTGCTTTAAGATAACTTAATGGGTTTTGCTTGAATTGATACATCGCACCTAATTCTCCCTTTGCCTTTTGATCTCTAAAACCATAAGCACCATAACCATAAAAATTCCAATGTTTACTGAACCCTTTATTAGTGGCAATATCTGCCCTTAATCTCAAGCCCTCCCAATAATCCGAACTAATTACATTAAACCATGGACCAAGTGTTATATTTCCAACTTCTTTAATACCCTTCACTAAAAATTCCGCAGATTGTTTATAAAATAAAAATGTTTTGTTTTTATTCAAAGTGTCTAATAGTGTATAAACCGCTTGTTCAGTTTTAGCTAGGGGTTCATGTCTTAATGTTTGCCAAGTAGCTTCATTGTTATTATTACTATTTTGTAGTAGGCGAATTTCTGGATTTTTCACTGTACTACTAAATACTGAATCTATATGATTGTCGTTAATTCTAATAGACTTATAAGTAGTTGTCTTACGCCCTTTAATGCCCAATTTATCGGCTCCACCTGGCGTGAAATCTGCCACAAAGCGATCTTTTGCTAAAAACCAAACGGAGTCATTAATCAGTTTAAATTCTTGTATTAGAGATAGTGATTGCAAGAAATTAATATCTGCAAAAGTCGAAGGCCTCAAGGTGATTTTTTGAATTGCAAAGCTGGTGTCGTTCACCCAACAATCTCCCTCAAATGTTAGTTCATTATTTCGTTTTGGCTGAAACAATAAGTGCACCAATCTTTTTCCATTCAAATAGGCCGTATCGGCTAATTTAAATTTATAGTAAGTATCTGCGTTGGTATTAAAAGGGCTAATGAATTCTCTGTTAAAGACTGGTATTACATTTTTGTAGACATTGATATTTTGATACGTTCCACCTAACTCTTTAATTAATGTTTCGTTTTCAATCCCATTTGTTCTAGTATATTTAATCTCTTCTAATGTTTTTGTAGGATCTGATTGATAATAATAGTTAGAAATTGTTTCTGTAATATAAATTGGTAAAAAAGATTGATGCGATTCTGTGGTGTCAATGTAATCAAACACAAATCCCAATGGCTTGATCAAACTATTCTTACCTAATTTATCTTTACGAACATTGATTAAGTCCACTTCTAGTTTATTGTACAATTCGTAACTATAGTTTTGTTTTAACGCAGCATTGTTAAAATCTTTTTTTGACATGATTTTTCTCCAAAACCACAATGAACGATTGTATTTAGACTTAACAACAGCTTCTTGTTTTGCAGCCTGAACAAATAAATGAATTGTACCTAGGTTTTCTTGATTCAATTTGGTCAGGGGAATCTTTAAACTTGTATAACCTATGCTTTGTAAAAGCAAGGTATCAGCTGCGCCAAAAATAGAATAAGGGATCGTAAAATTACCTGCAGAATCTGTCGTGACACCTCTTTTTGCCAGCACATAGGAAACCGACGAAAAAGGTATTGGCTCTTCGCTTTGATGGTCTGTCAGTTTACCTATGAATTGAATGGGTAGTTTGGTTTGTGCATACACATTCAGTTGAATAGACATGAAAATGAAAGCCAATAAGAGACTATATAAAATGGGCCTAACAAAATGATTCACTTTCATTTCGCAAAGGTAACTCATTAATATTTTTTTAATGTGTTTAAAGTCACCATTCATCAAATTTGCTTGTAAATTTGCCTAAATTCTTACTCATGTTGACCATCCACTCATTTTGTTTTAATGCTTTTCAGGAGAATACCTATATCCTATTTAATAGCCAAAAAGAGGCAGTGATTGTCGATCCTGGTTGTTATTTAAAACATGAACAAGCCCAATTAGAAAACTTCATTTCAGAAAACGAACTAAAACCCATATTACTCCTTAATACACATTGCCATCTTGACCACGTATTTGGCAATAATTTTGTGAGTGAAAAATATGGATTAACTGCTTTATTTCATCAAAAAGAACAAGCTGTTATCGATAGGCTGCCCGAAGGTGGGGCTAGATGGGGTGTGCCAACAGAGGCTTATAAGGGCAAGGTTCAATATATTCAACAAGACGAATTGATTCATTTTGGCAACGAAACATTTAAAGTCCTTGAGACACCTGGTCATTCTCCAGGAAGTGTTTGCTTTTACAATGAAGCGAATGACTTTTTGATTGGAGGAGATTTAATATTTAAAGATGGCGTTGGCAGGACCGATTTACCAGGAAGCAACCCTTTAGATTTAATTAAAAGCATCAAAACGCAGATCTTTCCATTACCAGACACAATGACTATCTATTCTGGACATGGCCCTGCGACTACTTGGGGACGAGAGAAAAAAGCAAATCCCTATATTTTACATCTATTAAAAGCTAACTAACCATTTTTTAGTTAACAATTTGATAATACACGCCTGCTGCATTGTTCTGCTTTTTAAGCGGTATTTTTACAATAGCATTTATGGAAACAGCCCCTATCAAAATATTAATAGCAGACGATGAACCAGATATCATCGAAATCATTAGTTTCCACTTAAACAAAGCAGGATATGAAGTGGTGGCCGCAAAAGATGGTAGTGAAGCAATTGAAAAAGCAAAAGTTTTTAATCCAGATTGTATCATACTTGATGTGATGATGCCCAAAAGAAATGGTTTTGAAGTTTGCGAATACCTAAGAAGTAATAAGCAATTTGATAAAACTTTAATTGTTCTATTAACTGCACTAAACGATGAAGCATCTCATATTAAGGGACTAGAATTAGGGGGAGATGATTTTATCAATAAGCCAATTAGCCCAAAAGTATTAGTAAGTAGAATCAGTGCATTATTCAGAAGGATTCAACCGCCTTCAAACGAATCCAAAATACTTACCATAAAAGACTTAATTATTGATGCAGATCAATATAAAACGATGCTAAATGGCTTGGTACATGTATTAGCTAAAAAAGAGTTTGAATTGCTCTATTTATTAGCTGCTCAACCAGGTCGTGTCTTTTTACGAAACGAAATTTTGTCTCAGGTATGGGGGAATGACGTGATTGTAGGCGATAGAACAATTGATGTCCATGTAAGAAAAATTAGAGTGAAATTAGGTATTGACTGCATCACCACAGTTAAAGGTGTGGGTTATAAATTTGACTATTAGCCTCTTTGGCCGCAGGTTTATTTGAATAGAATTGAATACCTTCGTTAAGGCCAAGTCCTTTTACTACTTATGTTCAAAGAAAAAAACCTTTCACCAAAACAATTAGCTTTATTAACGGCACTAATTGTGTCAAGCCTGATTGCTTTGAGTGTATTTGTTTTGATTGCCAACTGGAAATTACTCTTAGCCTACTTTGCAGCTTGTTTTATTGTGATTTATTTATTGGTATACCAAATACTTGAATTTTTTATTTATAGAAAAATAAAATTGATTTACAAGTTGATTTCTTACACCAAGGCAAGCAAAAGAGAAGAAGCTTATCAAAAATACATTCTACCACAAAAAGGGATTGATGATGTGCGTGTGGATGTCGAAAATTGGGCGGCTCAAAAGGTAGACGAAATACAGAAATTACAATCAAACGAACAGTTTAGAAAAGAATTTTTACAAAATCTTTCTCACGAAATCAAGACACCCATTTTTGCAATCCAGGGATACCTTGAATTACTTGCAGACGGCGCTATTGAAGATCCAATATTAAGTCAAAAATTCATAGGCCAAGCAGAAGCGAATGTGCAGAGACTAGTTGGCTTATTAAACGACGTAGATGTTATTACAAATTTAGAAATCAATAAAGAGCCAATATTAAAGCAGCATTTTATTGTTCAAGACCTTATCACAGAAGTAGCTCAAAATTTAAATATTAAACTATTAAAAAAGAATATTCAGTTTCAATTTAAAAAAGGAACTGAGCTGCCAGTGAACGTATTTGCAGATAAAAATAAAATTTATCAAGTATTGGTAAACGTTTTTTCTAACGCGGTTAAATATGGAAAAATTGATGGGCATATTACTGCCAGTGTGTATGAATTAGAAGATGAAAAGATATTGATTGAAATTAGTGATAATGGAATTGGCATTGAAGAAGCACATATTCCAAGATTATTTGAACGATTCTACAGAACAGACGATGCAAGGAGTAGAGAGATTGGAGGATCAGGATTAGGACTGGCTATTTGCAAACATATCATAGAAGCACACGGTGAAACAATTCATGTTCGAAGTCAAGTCAATGTTGGCACCACTGTTGGATTTACTTTATCTCAATAAAGCTTGAAATAATTAGCAGCCTTTTTTATAAATTTTATTTCGTTTCTTTGTATTCTAAATTTTTTTAATGCAAACAATTCTTGTTACGGGTGGATGTGGCTTTATTGGTGCACATACAATTGTAGATTTAATTGAAAATGGCTTTAACGTTATCTCAATTGATAATCTTTCAAGGGCTTCGGATGAATCATTAAGAGGTATTGAGAAAATTACTGGAAAAAAAATTACAAACTATAAAGTAGACCTTACTGACAAAGCAGCTACAGAAGCTGTTTTTATTGACAACCCTGGTATTGTTGGCATGATACATTTTGCTGCATTTAAAGCAGTTGGAGAATCTGTAGAAAATCCACTTGCGTATTATGAGAATAACATAAGCTCTTTAGTACATTTATTACAAATGGCTGTAAAGTACAATGCACCGCACTTTATTTTCTCCTCTTCTTGTACTGTTTATGGCAATCCAGACACTATTCCAGTAACCGAATCCACTCCTTTGCAATTGGCAGCATCTCCATATGGCGCAACCAAGCAAATGGGAGAAATCATTGTAAAAGATGCGGCAATTGCACATCCATTATCAACAATACTATTAAGGTATTTTAATCCAGTGGGCGCTCACCCTTCTACTGCAATTGGAGAATTACCAATTGGTCGTCCACAAAATTTAGTACCTGCAATCACTCAAACTGCTATTGGCAAGCTCCCTAAAATGCAAGTGCATGGCGACGATTATGATACTCGAGACGGATCATGTATAAGAGACTATATACATGTATGCGATATTGCACACGCTCACACACTAGCAATTCAATATTCAATAAAAAATAATCAGCCAAATAGTTGCGAGGTATTTAATCTTGGTACAGGTAATGGCATTACTGTATTAGAAGCCATTCACGCTTTTGAAAAAGTGAGTGGTGTTAAATTGAATTATGAAATTGGACCACGCAGAGCTGGAGACATCGTTTCTATTTATGCAAACAATGACCATGCCGTTCAAAAACTAGGATGGAATTGTAAATATAATTTAGAAGACATGATGCTCACCGCTTGGCAATGGGAACAGAGTTTATCAAAATAAATTTCATAAAAAAAGGGCTCGCAAATCGAGCCCTTTTTTTATAAGTATTGATTTAATTAGTTCTGTACTAACATTTTTTCAGCATTCTCTGCCATTTGTAATGCTTCAATAAATTCATCTATTTCACCATTCACTACTGCGTCAAGATTGTAAGATGTTACATTCACACGATGGTCTGTAACCCTACCCTGTGGCCAGTTATAGGTTCTTATCTTTGCACTTCTGTCTCCAGTACTTACCAAGGTCTTACGATGTCTTGAAATTTCATCTTCTTGTTTACGAACTTGTTCTTCGAAAAGTTTAGTACGCAGCATACCCATCGCTTTCTCACGGTTACCTAATTGTGAACGCTCTGTTTGACAGATAATAACCGTTCCAGTTGGAATATGCGTCAACATTACTTTTGTCTCTACCTTGTTTACGTTCTGTCCACCCGCACCACCACTTCGAGCAGTTTCCATTTTAACGTCTGCTGGATTCAATACAAAGTCAACTTCTTCTGCTTCTGGCATTACAGCAACAGTAGCAGCTGATGTATGCACACGTCCTTGTGTTTCGGTACTTGGAACTCTTTGTACACGGTGTACACCACTTTCAAATTTCAACGTACCATATACATCTTCACCTGTTACTTCTAAAATTACTTCCTTGTAGCCTCCAACAGAACCCTCACTTTCACTCGCTACAGCAACCTTCCATCCTTTCTTTTGACAATACCTTGTATACATCGTCAACAAATCACCCACAAATAAACTTGCCTCATCACCACCCGTTCCAGCTCTTAATTCGATGATCGCATTTTTATCATCCTGAGGATCTTTTGGTATCAATAATTTCGTTAATTCTTTTTCTAATGCCTCTCTCTCCTCTTCCAATGAAGGCAATTCCATTTTCGCCAATTCACGCATGTCTTGATCATCTCCATTTAAACTTTCCTTAGCAAATTTATGTTCTGCTAATACTTTCACATAGCGCTCATAAGGAATCACAATCTTTTCTAAAGAACGGTATTCCTTACTGTATTTGCCAAATTCGGATTGATTATTGATAATCTCTGGATTGGTCAAAGCCACCCCAACCTGGTCAAATCTTGCTTTTATGGCTTCTAATTTATCTAACATAGTCGTTTTTCTGTGCGCAAAAATAGCTATTTTAGTTGTCAATTAAAAGGATCCCACCCATGAAATACCTTGCCCTCTTTTTTTGCGCATTCAGCTTATCAGGATTTGCTCAAAAAATACACTATAAAGCCATCTTAGTGGATACCCATAATGATGCTCCAACTGCTTGTATCGAAAAGAAAGTAAGTTTCGACCAAGACTTGACCGGCATCAACCATTCAGACTTAAAACGATTTAAAGATGGTGGATTGGATTACCAATTATTCTCTATCTGGTGTGACGGGGAAAAAGTAAACCCTTATGCATGGGCAATGCGTGAAATGGACACCATGGATGCAGTAGCCGCAAGGAATCCTGACAAAATGGTCATCGCTAAAGATTGGAAGACAATCAAGTCGGCATTAAAAGCGGGCAAAGTAGTTGCTCAATATGGCGTGGAAGGTGGCCATATGATTGAAGATGATATAAATAGATTAGATACATTTTACAATCGTGGGGTTCGATATATGACTTTGACTTGGAACAATTCTCCTTCATGGGCAAGTTCACATGCAGCAGAAAATAGTGCAAAGTACACAGGTCATAAAGGCTTGAATGATTTTGGGAAACAAATCATTCAAAGAATGAACCAACTTGGAATCATTGTAGATATTTCTCATGTGGGAGAAGCTACTTTTTGGGATGCTATCAAAACAAGTTCAAAGCCAATTATGGCTTCTCATAGTGATGCTTATAGTATCAATCCTGTTACAAGAAACTTGAAAGATGATCAAATTTTAGCGATCGGTAAAAATGGTGGTGTTATTTGTTTGAACTTTTTCTCAGGATTTGTAGATAGTAATTTTAGCAAAAGAGGAATAGCGTTTTCTAAAGCACACTCTGCTGAAATTGATTCTTTATTGGCAACCGGCATGCAAAAAGAATATGCTCACACTGTAATTTTTGATAAATACAAGGCAGAAAGCGAAGCAATTAAACCAACGATTGAACAATTAATGCAACACTTTGATCATATTGTAAAATTGATTGGCATTGACCATGTGGGCATTGGTTCTGATTTTGACGGAATCAATTCGGCGCCACAAGGATTGAGCACAGTATTAGACTATCCTAATTTCACCAAAGCCTTAATCGCTAGAGGTTATTCAAACAAGGATATCAAGAAAGTATTAGGTGGAAATTTTTTAAGAGTATACAGGGCTAACAATCCAAACTAATAGTTCATTAAACGTTCCATCATCTCGTCTAGGCGGTCATTTGCAAGAAATTGTTTCTCTAGTGTTTTATTAAATGGAATTGGTGTATCCAATGAAGCACAGCGCATGATTGGCGCATCCAAATGCTCAAAACAATGCTCTGCAACCCAGGCACTAATCTCTCCACCAATACCACCTGTTAAATTGTCTTCATGTAAAACCATTAATTTTCCTGTTGCTTTAACAGCAGTTTCAATTGCTGTATAATCCAATGGAGACAATGTTCTTAAGTCAAGAATATAAATCGACTGATCTGAATGTGCTTGTTGATACGTTTTAGCCCAATGCACGCCCATACCATAAGTTATAATGGTTGCATCTGTACCTTCTTGTATAATATTTGCTTTACCAATTTCTACTTGATACATTGTATCTGGAATTTCTTCCTCGATGCTTCTGTACAATGCTTTATGCTCAAAATATAGAATCGGATTTGGATCTGCTAATGCAGCAATCAACAAACCTTTAGCATCGGTTGGATTGGATGGATACACTACTTTCAATCCGGCTACATGAGTAAACCATGCTTCATTTGACTGAGAGTGGAATGGACCTGCACCCACACCAGCACCTGTTGGCATACGCACCACCACATCGGCATTTTGACCCCAGCGGTAATGCATTTTAGCTAAATTATTGACAATCTGATTAAAGGCAACAGTTACAAAATCTGCAAATTGCATCTCTACAACCGACTTCATCCCTTCCATGCTTAAACCCAATGCGACACCCACTATCGCACTTTCACAAATAGGTGTATTACGAATTCTTTGTTTCCCAAATTGGTCTACAAATCCTTCTGTAATTTTAAATGCACCCCCATATTCAGCAATATCTTGTCCCATAATAATCATCTCTGGATATTTTTCCATTGATTGTCTTAGGGCATCGCTTATTGCTTCAATAAATCTCTTATTAGTTTTGTTTTCTGATTTTACAATGACTAAATCAGGAATAGCTGTTTCAGGAACAGGTGCAAATACATCCACTAACTCTGCTTCAATAGAAAGCTCAAATGTTTCAGGCTCCATTGCTTTTCGCAAGTCCTCATCCATCTGCTCTTTAAATCGATTACGGATATCAGCCACCTGCATTTCGGTGAGCACATTTTCTCGAATAAGAAATTGCTCATAATTTTTAATCGGGTCTTTTAAGGACCAAGTTTCCATTAAATGTTTTGGGACATACTTAACACCACTAGCTTCTTCGTGCCCTCTCATTCTGAATGTCTCACATTCAATTAAATAGGGCTTCTGCTGATTGATGCAATATTCACGAACACCTTTTACAGTTTGATAAACTTCCAAGATATTATTACCATCAATGCGAATACCTTCCATCCCATATCCTTTTGCACGATCTACCAAATGATCACATTTATACTGCTCATTGGTAGGTGTACTTAAACCGTAACCATTATTTTCAATAATAAAAATCACGGGCAAATTCCATACAGCAGCAACATTCAAGGCCTCGTGAAAATCTCCTTCACTAGTTCCTCCATCTCCAGTAAAAGCCATACTTGCTTTTAGCTGTCCTCTTTGCTGGTAAGCCAATGCAACACCATCAGCAATGGCCAATTGTGGCCCTAAATGTGAAATCATTCCACATACATGATGGGCTTTACTGCCAAAATGAAAACTTCTTTCTCTCGCTTTACTATAACTACTTCTATCGCCCTGCCATTGTTTAAATAAATCTACTAAAGGCATTTTACGAGATGTAAAAACACCTAAGTTTCGGTGTAAAGGCATTATCCACTCGGTAGGATCCATCGCTAATGTTGCACCCACTGCAATTGCTTCTTGCCCAATCCCACTAAACCATTTACTGATCTTGCCTTGCCTAAGCAATACTAACATCTTCTCTTCAATCATTCGGGGCCATAAAATGGACTCGTACAAGTGAATCAACTCCTCATTGCTCAGGTTACCGCGTTTATATTCCATTAGTCTCTAGAATTCAACTTGCTTAACAATTTCAATATCTCTAGGTATAACCATACAAGTGTTACTAATAAACCAAATGCACCATACCATTCCATATATTTTGGCGCACCCATTTCGGCAGCTTTTTCAATTGCATCAAAATCCAATAATAAATTCAATGCAGCAATACCTACAATGAATAAGCTGATACCAATACTTAATAAGGAGCTGTCATTTGTAAAGCCCATATCAAATCCAAACATTCTTGCGATCCAAACAATTAAATAAAACAAACCAATACCCATGGTCGCAGAAACAATAACAGATCTTAATTTATTGGTGACTGTGATGATTCTGAAATTATACAAGAAAAACATAGCAGCAGCAACACCTAGTGTTAGACCAACTGCATGTAAAATAATGTTAGGGTAACTTGACGCAAACATTGCATTAAAAAATGCACTGATTCCTCCAATAAACAACCCTTCTAATATCCCATAAGCAGGGGTGATATAACCCGCCCAATTTGGTTTAAACATAATTACAATTGCTAAAACTAAACCGCCAATTGCTCCAGCTATCATTAATGTAGTTGCGGTATTTGTATTGCCTTGCGCATATACATTCCAAACATACATTGCAGAAGCCATCACCATCAATAATAAAAAACCAAATTTGTTAATGGTGCCGCGCACACTCATTACGCCAAATGCATTTGCATTCTCATGTGCTGCTTTGTCAAAAATTTTCTCTGTTAAGGTTGGATTACCTGATTTGAAGATTGCCATAATTATAAATTTTAACTACTATAAAAATACAAAATTGCAGCGAAACTTCTTCTTTAATAATTGCTAAAACCTTATTTTTTCAAGCCAGGATATTGATCTAAGCGCGCAAACTGATATTTGCTATCCTTTTTTAAATATTGAATAAACTGAACTAGTTTTATAGAGTCTTCAGGCTTTCTAAACATATGATCGTGCATTAATAGAACAAGGTGGTTTCTAGTCTTATTCTCATTATTTTGAAACATACTATCTACCATCAAAGACATCCTTTCTGCAGATTGAATCGGACGACCTGTCTTCGTATACCTCCATTCAATATCCCAACCAACCACATTAAAACCGGCACTATCTAATTTATGCACCAGTGGACGAACTAGTTTACTAGTTGATCTTATCGTGGCCGTACTCCACCCATTATTACCTGGTAATCGAACGATATTATTTTTAGCGTCCAAGACTTTTGCAGCTTGTTTAAAATCTTCTAAAGCTGAATTTGGATCATGGTAGAATTTCAAATAGTCCCCATAAGTATGCGAAAAGCTGTGATTGGTTAACAGAAACAGATCTGGTTGATCTAAAATTCTTTGATACAATCTTTTACCCCATTGAGACCTAGACTGATGTAATCCGATTTGAAAGAAAGTCGCTTTTACTTGCTCCTTAGTACAGATATCAATACAGCTAGATGTTCCAAATAAAGGACCATCATCAAAACTTAAATAAACATATTTCGCATTACTATCTAATTGGCTATTTTGAAGACTCGTTTCTGAACTGCTGTTTACAACCACTTCAACGGGTACTGAATCTTCCACTACCCCAATTTCAATATGCCAAGCAATTAAAAATTGAGTGATAATGTAAAAAATAGACCAAATGGGCATAAAACATTGATATTGAAGCCGCAAACTTAAACAAGAAATTAGAATAAACTGATAAAAGATGCGATTTTAGGGCAGATGAATTGTAACTTTGTCATCCAATTGATGCAATATGCAAAAAGAAGTTGTTTTACAAGATGTAGTGATCAAATTTGCTGGTGATAGCGGTGATGGTATGCAATTAACCGGTCAGCAATTTACCAATAACACGGCCTTATTAGGAATCGATTTAGCGACTTTCCCAGATTTTCCTGCGGAGATTAGAGCGCCAATCGGAACCTTACCAGGCGTGAGTGGATTTCAAATTCATTTTAGCTCAAACCCTGTTTATACTCCGGGAGATACTTGTGATGTGTTGGTTGCAATGAATGCAGCTGCATTGAAAGTAAATTTAAAGAGCTTAAAAAAGGGTGGTAAAATCATTGCAAACATCGAAGGGTTTGATGCAAAAAATTTAAGACTTGCTGCTTATCCAGAAGGAATCAATCCCTTAGAGGATGGTAGTTTAGATGGTTATGAATTAACTAAAGTAGATATCACTAAATTAACAAGAGAAGCCTTAAAATCCAATACAGAACTAGGTACCAAAGAACGTGATCGAGCAAAAAACATGTTTGTTCTTGGCTTGATCTATTGGTTATACAATAGAAACTTGGACAATACCATTGATTTCTTAGAAGAGAAGTTTGGCAAGAAGGAAAATATTTTAAAGAGCAATATTGATGTATTAAAAGCGGGTTACTATTATGGTGAAACTGCTGAATTATTCAATGCAAGGTATAAGGTAGAAAAATCAAAAATGGAACCAGGTACTTATAGAAGTATCATGGGTAATCAAGCTTTGTCAATGGGTTTAATTGCAGCTACTCAAAAAAGTGGATTGCCTTTATTCCTTGGATCTTATCCAATTACACCAGCATCTGATATCTTACACGAATTAAGTAAGTACAAGAATTTTGGAATTAAAACATTCCAAGCGGAAGATGAAATTGCAGGTATTGCTGCAGCAATCGGCGCAAGCTATGGCGGATCAATTGGCTTAACAACCACATCTGGACCAGGCATGGCTTTAAAAACTGAGGCTATTGGTTTAGCCACAATGTTAGAGATCCCATTGGTGATTGTAAATATTCAAAGAGGTGGGCCTTCAACTGGTTTGCCAACAAAGACAGAACAAAGTGATTTGTTACAAGCCTTTTATGGTCGTAATGGAGAAGCGCCTATTCCGGTATTAGCTGCGTCAACACCAAGTGATTGTTTCTTTATGGCTTTTGAAGCAGTAAAGATTGCCTTACAACATATGACGCCGGTTATTCTTTTAAGTGATGGGTATATTGCCAATGGTGCAGAACCATGGAAGTTCCCATCTGCTGCAGATTTACCAACGATCGAAGTAAAATTCAAAACTAGTTTAGCAGAAGGTGAAGACAAATTCTTGCCATATAAGAGAGATGAAAAATTGGCTAGACCATGGGCTGTTCCAGGTACAGCAGGTCTTGAACATAGAATTGGGGGTATCGAAAAGCAACATGAAACAGGCAATGTAAGTTATGATCCAGAAAACCATGAATTCATGGTGAAAATGAGACAGGCAAAAGTAGATAAGATCGCCGACTACATTCCTTTGCAAACAATAGATAGTGGTGCATCTACTGGAAAAGTGTTGGTACTTGGATGGGGTTCCACTTATGGTACCATCAAGAGTGCTGCTTTACAATTACAAAGTCAAGGTAAGTCTGTAAGCCACGCGCACATTAAGTATATGCGTCCATTCCCAAAAAACTTAGGCGAAATATTAGCTGGATTTGAAACAATTTTAATTCCAGAGATCAACAACGGTCAATTGATAAAAATTATTAGAGACCAATATTTTGTGGATGCGAAAGGTTACAATAAGATCATGGGTATTCCAATTACAAAACAAGAGTTGATCACAGCGATCGAATCTTATTTATAAGCATTATAGTAATGGATCAATACCACTTAAGAAATAAAAAAAAGCGCTTCAGTCTATTTTGATCGAGGCGCTTTTTTATGCTTTCAACTTTTCTTTTCTCTTGGTTTCTTTTTCAAAGTATTTACAAAAATTAGTGATGCCGCAGCTTTCACATTTTGGACTCCGTGCTAGGCAAGTATAGCGTCCGTGTAGAATTAGCCAATGGTGAGCTTTATGGACTAGTTCAGAAGGAATGTTTTTAATTAAATCTTTTTCTACTGCCAATGGTGTACTTGCAGTCATTGGCACCAAACCGATTCTTCGACTTACCCTAAACACATGTGTATCCACCGCCATATTGGGTTGCTGATCTATCACACTTGTAATCACATTGGCTGTTTTTCTGCCTACTCCTGGCAGCTTTACTAAATCCTCAATCTTCATTGGCACTTGACCATTGAAAGAAGAAAGTAGTAATTGACTCATGCCAATTAAATGCTTGGTTTTATTATTGGGATAAGAAATACTTCTTACTAAAGGAAACAAATCGTCAAAGCTAGCTTTAGACATGGTTTCGGGTGTAGGATATTTTGCAAAAATACCAGGCGTCGTCAAATTAACCCGCTTGTCGGTGCATTGAGCAGACAGTATAACAGCTACTAATAATTGAAATGGATTTTCGTAAGTAAGTTCTGTTTCAGCTACAGGAACATGTTCCAAAAAATAATCAATGACAGCTTGATAACGTGCTTGTTTTTTCATGCAAGATGAAAATTATTTCTTTTTATCAGGTGAAGCAGCCACCGTGTCTTCAAATAAATAAACTTCCTCCCCTTCTCTTCTTAACAGATAACGCTCTCTAGCATATTTTTCTACTGCACCAGGATTACTTTGTAGATTGTTTAATTGTTCTTGGGTAGTAGAAATTTCTTTCTGATAATAGGCTTTTGCTTGCTCTAATTTTTCTAGTTCAGCAGCACGATCTCTCTGAGTAAAAAAATCTCTTTGATCAAAGAAAAGCATCCATACTACAAAAGCTAGAATAGCAATAAAATAGCGATTGGCTACAAATGGAATAATTTTCTTGATTGCTTGCATAAAAAATGATTGCCCTAAAATTAGTATAGTTCTTAGAATAAGCCAATAAATATGTCACAAAAAAGGAGCCCCATAATTGAGGCTCCTTTACGATCAATCTATATTGAATTATTTATTACCAAACTTCAATTTACCCTTTGTTGGGAAAAAGCCAGTTTCACCCAATTGCTCCTCAATACGGATTAATTGGTTGTATTTAGCCATACGATCTGAACGAGATGCAGAACCAGTCTTTATTTGACCACAGTTCAATGCAACTGCTAAGTCAGCAATCGTATTGTCTTCTGTCTCTCCACTTCTGTGTGACATAATTGTATTGTAGCCATTGTTTTGTGCTAAACTTACCGCATTGATAGTTTCAGTTAAAGTACCAATTTGGTTTACTTTAACCAATAAACCATTTGCGATTTTCTTATCGATACCTGTTTGTAAACGATTCACATTGGTTACAAATAAATCGTCACCTACTAATTGACATTTGCTTCCGATTGTATCTGTTAAGTTCTTCCAACCAGCCCAATCATCTTCCGCCATACCATCTTCGATAGAAACGATTGGATATTTTTTCACCCAGCTCTCCCAGTATTTAACCAATTGATCTGAACTCATTTCTTTACCAGAACTCTTATGGAACACATATTTCTTTTTCTTAGCATTCCACAATTCACTATTTGCAGCATCCATTGCAATTGCAATTTGAGAGCCAGTCTTGTAACCAGCAGATTGGATTGCTTCTAATACTGTTTCAATTGCTTCTTCGTTGCTTTGAATATTTGGTGCAAATCCACCTTCATCACCCACGTTTGTGCTGTATCCTTTCTTCTTCAATGTGCTTTTTAACTGATGGAAGATTTCAACACCCCAACGTAAACCTTCGCTAAAGTTAGGAGCACCAACTGGCATGATCATGAATTCTTGGAAATCAATTTTGTTATCAGCGTGTGCACCACCATTTAAAATATTCATCATTGGCATTGGCAAAGTTCTTGCATTTGTACCACCAATGTATCTGTATAAAGGCAAGTTTGCTTCTTCAGCTGCTGCTTTTGCAACCGCCATACTAACAGCTAAAATAGCGTTTGCACCTAACTTCGTTTTGTTAGGCGTACCATCTAAATCAATCATCACCTGATCGATTGCAGCTTGTGAAGTAATGTCAAAACCAATCAATGCATCCGCAATTGATGTATTTACATTTTTCACGGCTTTCAAAACACCTTTACCTAAATATTTCTTTTTATCATTGTCTCTTAATTCTGCAGCTTCGTGAATACCTGTACTTGCACCACTTGGAACAGCAGCACGACCCATTGCACCATCGTCTGTTAATACATCCACTTCTACAGTTGGATTACCTCTACTATCTAAAATTTGTCTTGCGTGAACTTCAATAATGTAACTCATAATTGGATGATTTATTTTTCTAAAAAATTAAATGCGATTTGTGGACGCAATTTACACCCATTTTTTTTAATGGGTGAGCAATTTGAAGATTTCTTCTAAACTTGACTCTTGCATCTGCAAACGTTCTATATGTAAGCCTTTGTCCAAAGCGAACTCCATAATATATTGCCTAGCTTGATTCAAATTCTCTTCACTATTAGACTGAATGACTAACGCACGTTTGTCTTGCTGTTCTAATAGCTTGTATTTTAATTGAATGGATTCCAAATATTCAGAAATATCTTCTTGAAATTGCACCAATAAATTATGTTGGCTAGATTTTGTCAAAGTATCAATGGGCTGATTGGCAACTAATTTACCCTGATGCAACACCAGTACCCTGTCACTAATCGCAGCCACTTCTTGCAAAATATGAGAAGAGAACAAGATCATTGCATTTGCACTTAATGATTTAATGAGCGCTCTAATTTCTATTAACTGATTGGGATCTAAACCCGAAGTTGGCTCGTCTAATAATATTAATTCGGGTTGATGTAAAATTGCAGCAGCAATACCCACTCTTTGTTTATATCCTTTGGATAAAAAACCAATTTTCTTTTGCTGCATAGACCCTAATCCCGTTTGCAAAATCACTTCTTGAATTCTTTTTTCTGAAGAAGGAATTGAATGAACCCCAGCTAAAAAATTAAGGTATTCAAGTACATATAAGTCTTCATACAGTGGATTGGACTCTGGTAAATAACCGATCTTCTTTTTGTAAGCAAGTTCCTGCTTTTCCAAGTCTGTCTCGGATAACATAATCGAACCTGTGTCTGTTGCTAAAAAGCCTGTAAGCATTTTTAAAGTCGTGCTCTTACCTGCCCCATTGGGGCCAAGAAATCCAACAATTTCACCTGGCTGAATGTTAAAACTCAAAGATTCAACCGCCTGGAATTGATCAAATTTTTTTGATATCGCATTTACAATCAAAGACATGTTCAAAAATAAAGCTTTATTCTAACTCTTTTGAACTTGTTGGCAAATGATCATATTCCCCCTTAAAACCATAATATCCAAAAATGAAGAACCCTATACATATGGGGGTGAATATGGTTAATATAATCGCCCATTGCAAACTCACATTTGACTTTGTAACTGGAGTAGCCGCGCCAATTTTTTGAGCCGCTTGAGCAACTAAGAACCAAATAATTGCGGGTGCTAAACACATCCATACAAAACCTAATATTTTTTTTATCGTATTCATAGTAGTTAATTTTTCAATTAATCCATTACTTCTTTGTCCACCTTATTAGATAAATAAATCACTCCAATAAATAAACAAATTGTTGCCACTCCAATTGGGTACCATAATCCAGCAAGTGGATCTCCTGCAGGATTGTCTGCGGTTTTTGTAAACTCAACAATTAAGGTACCCAAGAAAGGCACCAATCCGCCAAACACGCCGTTACCAATATGATAAGGCAATGACATAGATGTATAACGAATTTTGGTAGGGAATAATTCAACTAAAAAAGCTGCGATTGGTCCGTAAACCATAGTAACATAAAGGATCTGTACAAAAACCAACCAAATTAAATTCCAATAAGTGGTATGATCCAATGTCTTTTCTACCACAATATCTGGTTTTAAAGAGGCAGTAGCAATCCTCACTTCCTGCGTTTTAGAGGCATCCAAAATAGCCCCATTTAAAGGTTTTAATTGCACCACAATGGTATCTAATTTCTTGGCATCCATTGCATTTGGTTGCATGTAATAAATACTTCCAGTACTTGCGTCTTTGATGATATCAGTTAAAAATAAAGTGTCTGTTTTGGTATAACTAAATTTAGCGCCATCTGTATATGCCGTGTCTGTCTTTTGTACCACATATAATTTCGTACAAACTTTTTCGTCAACAATGGCCAGCTTTTCAGAAACAACAGTATGCGCTAAATCAATTTTTTCTGCTCTATTTTTTGGATTTGTTGCATCTAAGAAATATTGATAAATCGGCCTATAAGTAAGGATACCAGCCAACATACCCAACATCATAATCCACTTTCTGCCAATTCTATCACTTAGATATCCAAATACAACAAAAAATGGTGTGGCAAATAGAATGGCCCATAGCATCAAATTTCTTGATTGTACAAATTCAACTTTACATACTGTTTCAATAAAGCTTTGTGCATAGAATTGTCCTGTATACCATATAACGCCTTGCCCCATGACCGCACCAAACAACGCCAATAAAACCATTTTAAAATTGGCCTTTTGACCAAAACTCTCTTTCAGTGGATTCTTTGCAATTTTGCCCTCTGATTTTAGCTTTGTGAACATAGGAGATTCACTCATCTTCATCCTAATTAAAATAGAAACAACAACTAAGATAATAGACAACCAAAAAGGATACCTCCATCCACCCCACTCTTTACCAAATGCTTCGACCCCTTGATTAGACCTTATTAAAATAATCACGCCTAATGCAAGGAATAAACCCAGTGTGGCTGTAGTTTGTATCCAACTTGTCCAAAATCCTCTTCTATTTGCAGGCGCGTGTTCTGCCACATAAGTTGCGGCACCGCCATATTCTCCTCCTAATGCTAAACCTTGAATCAATCTTAATATTAAAACAAGGATGGGTGCCGCCCAACCTATTGTTGCAAAACCTGGCACCAAACCAATAGCAAAAGTAGATCCACCCATCAACACCAAGGTTAACAAAAACGTGTATTTACGGCCAATCATATCTCCCAATCTGCCAAAAACCAATGCCCCAAATGGGCGCACAATAAAACCTGCAGCAAAAATTGCCAAAGTGCTTAACAGTGCAGAGGTTCCAGCATCTGAAGGAAAAAATTGTTTTGAAATAATAGTAGCCAACATGCCAAATATGTAAAAATCATACCACTCAATAAGCGTGCCCACAGAAGAAGCACCGATGACTAAGCTAATTTTTGTAGGCTTTGTGACGAAACTCATAATTTAAAATGTTTAATTGCTGCTGTTCAAGTTAATTAGATAAACTTAAAAAATGTAAATTTGGTTGACTAAATTTAAAACTGCCACATGTCCTATCCTTATCAAATTAAAGACCTTAAAGGTTACCATGAAGCCTACCAAAAAAGTATCAAAACTCCTGATGCATTTTGGGGTGAAGTTGCAGAAAATTTTACTTGGCGTAAAAAATGGGACAAGGTAAGTGAATGGAATTTTAAAGACCCAAGCATTAAGTGGTTTGTTGGCGGTAAATTAAATATTACCGAGAACTGTTTAGATCGTCATCTTGAAACCATGGGCGATAAACCAGCAATAATTTGGGAGCCAAATGATCCGGAAGAACACCACCGCATCATCACTTATAAGCAGCTACATTTAAAAGTATGTCAGTTTGCACAAGTATTATATAATAATGGCGTAAAAAAAGGCGATCGTGTTTGCATTTATATGGGCATGATTCCCGAACTAGCGATAGCAGTATTGGCATGTGCAAGGATTGGTGCCATTCATAGTGTAATTTTTGGCGGCTTCTCTGCACAAAGCATCGCGGATAGATTAGACGACGCGAAGGCAAATTTTATCATTACATGTGATGGTGCTTACAGAGGCGCAAAAGATATCCCTTTAAAGTCGGTCATTGATGATGCTTTAATTGGAAATAAAAATATAAAACGTGTCATTGTTTGCACTAGAACAAGGACTGCAGTTTCAATGTTGAAAGGTAGGGACGTGTGGTGGGAAGATGAAATTAAGAAAGTAGAATCACAAGGTACTTCATTTGTACCGGCAGAAGAAATGGATGCAGAAGATCCTTTATTTATTTTATACACTTCTGGTTCAACAGGCAAACCTAAAGGTGTTGTGCATAGTGTTGCAGGCTATATGGTCTACACAAACTATACTTTTGTAAATACATTTAATTACAATCCGGATGATTTATTTTTCTGTACAGCAGACGTTGGTTGGATTACAGGACATAGTTATATTGTATATGCACCATTGAGTGCAGGAGGTACTTCAATGATGTTTGAAGGGGTACCTACCTTCCCTAATGCGGGTAGATTTTGGAATATCATTGACAAATTCAGAGTCAATATTTTATACACCGCTCCAACAGCAATTCGCTCCTTAATGGGTTTTGGTTTAGGTCCAGTGAAGGAACATGATTTAAGTAGCTTAAAAATTTTAGGCACGGTTGGTGAACCAATCAATGAAGAAGCTTGGAATTGGTACAATGAAAATATTGGAAAAAAGAAATGTCCAATTGTAGATACTTGGTGGCAAACAGAAACTGGTGGAATCATGATCTCTAATATGGCAGGCATTACACCTGGCAAAGCAGGATGGGCCACTTATCCAATGCCAGGTATTGAACCCATTTTAGTAGACGACAAGGGTGCCGAAATTACGGAGAAAGACGAGGAAGGAATGTATCGTGGCAACTTATGTATCAAACAAGCATGGCCATCTACAATCAGAACAACTTATGGCGACCATGAAAGATGCAGAACAAATTATTTTGCAACTTATGATAACTTATATTTTACAGGCGATGGTGCATTCAGAAATGAAGAAGGACAATTTAGAATTACCGGACGCGTGGATGATGTATTGAATGTGAGCGGTCACAGAATTGGTACTGCCGAAGTAGAGAACGCAATCAATATGCACGCTGGTGTAGTTGAAAGTGCGGTTGTAGGCTATCCGCATGATGTTAAAGGACAAGGTATTTATGCCTATGTAATTTACACCGGCTCACATGCACAGGATACACATGGTACTGCAGACATGGTGCGTAAAGATATTTTACAAACAGTCACAAGAATCATTGGACCCATTGCAAAACCAGATAAAATTCAATTTGTTTCTGGCTTACCAAAAACAAGATCAGGAAAAATCATGCGCCGTATTTTGAGAAAAGTTGCAGAAGGTGAATTGAATAGCTTAGGAGATACTTCTACCCTATTAGACCCAGGCGTGGTAGATGAAATTGTAAAAGGCGTGATTTAAATTGAAACAAGAAAAAGTTATATCTTAGATCAATAAACTGAAATAATAAACCTAAAAAGCCTCGAATAAATCGAGGCTTTTTTATATTCAGTTAGAAATCTATTCTTATTGCTGCTCCATTAATCCTTTTAATTTCTTAGACAATAAGAAAAGAATAATAGAAGCGATACCTGCCATAAATACAAAGAACATAAAGAACTCGTGTAAGTTGGTAATTTGATAGCCTGCGAAAGAAGTTGTCTTGCCATTTTCTGGATATAAAGTACTAAATACACCTGCTAATTTATTCGCAAAGGCATTCGCTGTAAACCATACTGCCATTAATAAAGAAGCGAACTTAACTGGCGCTAATTTATTAAATAGAGACAAACCGATTGGCGACAAACACAATTCTCCAAATGTATGCATCATATACATACCAATCAACCAAATCATACTTACTTTAATGCCAGTACCAACGCCGTTCACCCCAGTTGCAATCCATAAATAACCTAGCGCTAATAACATTAGACCCATCGCCATTTTGAATGGAGAGGATGGCTCTCTATTTGCTTTACCTAATTTAATCCAAACCCATGCTACCAATGGCGCAAGTGTAACGACAAAAATTGAATTCAAGGATTGAAAGAAACTTGCTGGTACCACAAAAAATCCTAAATCTCTTTGTGTATTTTCAGAAGCAAAGAAAGTAAGAGAGGCACCTGCTTGTTCAAATGCACTCCAGAAAAAGATCACAAAGAAAGATACCGTAAACAATACAGCCACTTTTTTCTTTTGGATAATATTTAATGACTTATCGGAAAAAATAATAAAAGCAATTAATAGAATACATGTAATTAATAACCAGAATAAATAACTCACTACTTTAATATCGATATATACTAATGCAATGGTCACTAAAGAAAGTAAGAATAAGAAGCCAACCATCACGGGAACTTTAAGAAACAATTTAGGCGCATTTGTTGGCGCATCCCCAATAGAAGCACCATCTGCATCTACTAAATACTTTTTCTGAAATATCATTTGCGTAACTACACTCAAAAGCATTGCAACACCGCCTGCAAAGAAAGCCCATTTAAAATCTCCATTATTTCCTGTGTCGCCAAAAAATCCACACACAAGTGGACCTAATGCACCACCCGTATTGATCCCCATGTAAAAAATGGTATAAGCAGCGTCAATTTTTGAATCTCCTTTTTTATACAATTGACCCACCATGCTCGAAATATTTGGCTTGAAAAAGCCATTACCAGCAATCATACATCCCAACCCTGTATAAAATAAGGGCATTGCTAGTGCTGCATTGTCATAAAAATGACCACAAAAAAACAAGACAAATTCACCAATTGCCATGACCAATCCGCCGGCAATAATGGAACGCTTATTACCCCAATAACGATCTGCAATATAACCTCCCAATAAAGGAGTCAAGTAAACTAGACCTGTATAACTACCATAAACTTGCGAAGCGTCATTCTGATTAAAAGCCATTGCTTTCACTAAAAACAAAACTAAAATGGCACGCATACCATAATAGTTAAATCGCTCCCACATTTCCGTTGCGAACAAGACATAGAGTCCTTTTGGATGTTTTTCTGCTACTGCTGACATATTCAATTGTATTTAATTGGTACAAAATAATAAAATCCCTTCAATAATTTTTACTTTCGTGCTGCAATCACCTTAATTATGAATATTTTACTAATAGGTTCTGGCGGAAGAGAACATGCATTGGCCTGGAAAATAGCACAAAGCTACCACTGCGATCAGTTATTTATCGCACCTGGAAATCCAGGTACAGCTTCAATAGGCACTAATTTATCGATTGCTTTAGACGATTTTGAAGGTTTGAAACAAGTAGCCATCTCACAAAATATAGACATGATTATTGTGGGGCCAGAAGAACCCTTAGTAAAAGGCATTTTTGATTTTTTTGCCAATGATCCTGCTACATCTGAAATCAACGTTATTGGCCCATCAGCTGCAGCGGCTAAGTTAGAGGGCAGTAAGTCTTTTAGCAAACATTTTATGCAAAGACACCAGATTCCAACTGCTGGTTACGCTGAATTTACAATCGAAAACTACGAAGAGGGGAAATCTTATATTGCTGCTCATAGCTTGCCTATTGTTTTAAAAGCAGACGGCCTAGCCGCAGGAAAGGGCGTTATTATTGCTACTTCTCATCAAGAAGCATTGGATAGTTTTGAAGCCATGTTACAGCATAAGCAATTTGGCGCAGCAAGTGCTAGGGTTGTCATTGAGGAATTTTTAACGGGGATTGAAGTCAGTGTTTTTGCCTTAACAGATGGCAAAAACTACCAAATTATAGGACACGCAAAGGACTACAAACGCATTGGAGAAGGAGATACAGGGCTTAATACTGGGGGAATGGGCTGTGTGAGTCCGGTTCCATTTATGGATAGCGCCTTTATGGAAAAAGTAGAGCAAAAAGTTGTTCGCCCAACCATTGAAGGCCTTGCTAAAGAAGGCTTGGTGTATAAAGGCTTTGTATTTTTTGGCTTAATGAACTGCCATGGCGAACCTTCTGTAATTGAATACAATTGTCGTTTGGGCGATCCGGAAACAGAGGTAATTCTACCCCGTTTACAAACAGATTTAGTCAGCATTTTAGCTGCAACAGATAACGGCACTTTAGAAGATGTTAATATCGAATACAACGAGGGCGCTTTTGCCACCGTGATGGCTGTAAGTGGTGGTTACCCTGGAGATTATAAAAAAGGTTTCCCTATTAGTGGATTAGACCTTGTAGTTCAAACACCTAAAACGACTCTATTCCAAGCTGGTACTGCTTTTAAAGAAGATGCCATCGTAACAAGTGGAGGTCGAGTTTTAACGGTAACAGCTCAAGGGGATACAATTACCGAAGCAGTTCAAACCGCAAAAAATGCATTGACAAAGATCCATTTCGAAGGCATGAATTTTAGAAAAGATATTGGCTTTGAATTTGCAAGCTAGCCCCCTCCAAAAATAATCTTGTTCATTTTTTTAAAAAGCTTTGTAGTTCAAGGATTTTAGATGAATTTTGCATCATTCCACTGAATGTAAAATACTGAACGAATATGGGCTTATTTAACTTTTTTACCCAAGAGATTGCAATGGACTTGGGAACTGCAAATACACTTATCATCCACAATGATGAAGTTGTTGTAAACGAACCTTCAATTATTGCCTTGAACAGGAATAATATGAAAGAAGTTTTAGGTGTTGGAAAGAAGGCATTATTGATGCACGAAAAAACACACGAAAGTATTAAGACAGTTCGTCCATTAAAAGATGGTGTAATTGCAGACTTTAACGCCGCGGAATTAATGATTCGCGAGTTGATGAAAATGATTTATCCAAAGAAGCCTTTATTTCCTCCAAGTTGGAGAATGGTTATTTGTATTCCATCTTCTATTACTGAAGTAGAAAAAAGAGCGGTGCGTGATAGTGCGGAACAAGCAGGTGCAAAAGAAGTTTATATGATTCATGAACCGATGGCTGCTGCATTAGGTATTGGTATCGATGTAGAAGAACCAGTTGGAAATATGATTATTGATATTGGTGGTGGTACAACAGGTATTACTGTCATTGCATTAGCAGGTATTGTATGTGATCAAAGTATTCGTGTTGCTGGAGATGAATTTACTGCAGATATCATGGAAGCTTTAAGACGTTACCATAGTTTATTAATTGGTGAGCGTACTGCAGAACAAATTAAAATACATGTGGGTGCTGCTTTAAAAGATTTAGATAATCCGCCAGAAGATATGCCTGTAAATGGTAGAGACTTGGTGACAGGTATTCCAAAACAAATTATGGTTTCTTACCAAGAGGTAGCAGAAGCATTAGATAAAAGTATTTTCAAAATCGAAGAAGCTATCTTAAAAGCTTTAGAAACAACACCTCCAGAATTAGCTGCAGACATCTATCGTAGAGGTTTGTACATTACAGGTGGTGGTTCTCTTTTAAGAGGTTTAGATAAAAGATTGAGTGCAAAAATTAAATTACCAGTTCATGTAGCAGACGATCCATTAAAGAGCGTTGTTCGTGGCACAGGTATTGCATTGAAAAACTATCAACGTTTCCCATTCATTATGAGATAATACCTAATGAAGAATATCATTGGCTTTATACGACAGAACTTTACATTTTTTAGCTTTCTGATACTTCAAATTGTATCGTTGGTAATGTTGTCTTCTTACAGTAAATCTCACCAAACATTTTTTGGAAATTGGAATAATGCAGTTGCAGGTAAAGTCAATAGTTACTACAACGAATGGTCTTACTTTTTTGATTTAAAAGCAACCAATGCAAAATTGGTTGCAGAAAACGTAGCACTTAGAAACGAGCTTGCACAAAATTTTGTACCCTACGACACAAGTGTAAAATCAGGCACATTAATTTTAAGAAAAGATAGTTTAGAAAAAATCAGAAAATTCTCTTACTACCCAGCCAAAGTAGTTGGCAACAGCTTTACCCTACAAAAAAACTATATCACCATTGAACGAGGTGCTTTACAAGGTGTTAAAAAAGACATGGCAGCAATAAGTCCCGACGGATCGATTGTGGGAGTCGTGGTCGAAGTAAATGATTATTACAGTAAAATAATGAGCTTATTACACCGCAACAGTAAAGTGAGTGCGATGTTAAAAAGAGATCGAGTTGCTGGTAGTATAGAATGGGACGGAAAGAGCCCTGAAATATTGTCTTTAAAAAATATTTCAAAAAGCGCAGTTCCTAAAATCGGAGATACCGTTTTAACGAGCCCCTACTCTTCTAGTTTTCCAGCTCAGTTAATGATTGGAAAAGTGACAAGTATTGTACAAGATCCGTCAAGTAATTTCTTGACCTTGAATATCAAATCTGCAACGAATTTCTACAATTTAGAATTTGTGTATTTAGTAGAAAATAAAAGAATGGGCGCTCAAACAGATATAGAGCAAAAGGGGGATAACAATGAATAATATTCTAAAAAATAGTATCCGCTTCATCTTGTTCCTATTGATTCAAATTATTATTTTGAATGAGGTTCCTCCATTGCACCAATTCATTACTCCCTACTTATATTTTATTTTTCTTCTTTGGTTACCCTTTGGTACAAGCAGATTAGCGACAACTTTACTTGGATTTGGCCTTGGTTATTGCTTAGACATGTTCACCAATACGCCTGGATTACATGCTGCAGCGGCAACCCTAATTGGTTATTTAAGACCCACCATTTTAAATATTCTTTTAGCACAAGAAGCTTCAGAAGAAATTACAAAAGAACCAAGCATCGGTACAATGGGATGGGGACCATTTGCATTTTATATTTTCTCTCTCACTTTTATTCACCACTTCTATTTAGTATTACTAGAGTGGTTGCAATTTGGTAACTTTAGCTATTTCATTGGAAAAGTATTCTTTACTAGTTTAATGAGTATCCTTCTTATACTACTAGTGGAACTTTTACTGAACAGAAGAAAGCTAAAAAGATAATACATGTCAGTATACAATCAGAATCGAGGCGGAATTATTCAAATTATTATTGGTACTATTTTTATCCTGATTGTAGGTCAATTAATTAGTTTACAAATCGTATCCAATAAATACAAATTAGCTGCAGATAACAACGCGATCTATCGCAAAATCATTTACCCAGATCGTGGTATTATATATGATCGTAAAAAAAGAGCACTCCTAGAAAATACAATTAGTTACGATTTAGTTGTCATACCAAATGAAGCAAAGGGCGTTGATACGGCTGCATTATGTGCTATTTTACAAATAGACAAAGAAGAATACAAGAAAAGAATTGTAGAAGCTATTATAAAAAATACAAGGGTAAAAGCCGGTGTCTTTGAACCTTTTTTAACACCTGAGCTTTATGCACAATTGAATGAAAACCTTTATCGTTTCCCAGGATTTTCTTTGTCTGAACGTTCTATCAGAAATTATCCATACAACACAGCGGCACACGTATTGGGCTATGTGGCTGAAGTTGACGTGAATTTTTTAAAGAAGCATGAATCAGAAGGATATGAAATGGGAGATTATGCTGGCATGACTGGTCTAGAAAAAAATTACGAGTCTGTATTGATGGGACAGAGAGGTGTTAAGAGATACTTAAGAGATAATAAAGGGAAGATACAAGGACCTTATGAAAAAGGAGAATTTGATACAGTAGCCATCGCTGGAAAAAATTTATATACTAGCATTGATGTACAGGTACAACAGCTTGCAGAAAAATTATTACAAAATAAAATAGGAAGCGCTGTTGCAATCAATCCTAAAACAGGTGGGGTGATTGCGATGGCCTCTAGTCCAGGTTACAACCCAAACTTACTAACGGGTAGTCAAAGAAGAAAAACAATCGGAAGATTATTATTGGATACGGCAAGACCAATTTATAACCGTGCAATTAAAGGTCAGTATCCTCCAGGATCTACTTTTAAACCATTAGGCGCATTGATTGCATTAGATGAGGGTTTGATTACACCTAATTATGGATACAACTGCTTTGGCGCTTATGGTGCATGTGGTGATCCAAGAAAATGTGAACACCATAATGCAGGACATGCTGCTAACTTGCAATTGGCATTAGCTTATTCTTGTAATTCTTACTTTTTACAAGTATTCAGAATGGCGATTGACAATCCAAAATATGCTTCGGCAAAAGGAGGGTATTTAAAGTGGAAGGAATACATGAACGCATTTGGCTTTGGACGTAAACTTGGAGTAGACTTACCAAGTGAAAATAAAGCAAACATACCTGATACAGCACAATACAATAAAGACTTTGGCAATCCAAGGTATTGGAATAGTTGCTATATGCTTACACTAGGTATTGGTCAGGATAGAATGACCGCCACACCACTTCAATTAGCTAATTCAATGGCATTCATTGCAAATAGCGGCTACTATTATACACCACATTTTGTAGATAGTATTGAAAATGAAACAGAGGATGAAGCAGCTCAATTAGCACCATTTAGAACAAAACAAAAAGTCACTAAAATACCGAAAGAGTATTTTGATGTTATTAAAGAAGGGATGCATGATGTAACAGTTTATGGTACAGCCGCATTTATTAAAGTGCCTGGACATGAATATTGCGCGAAAACAGGAACTGCACAAAATCCACATGGTAAAAACCACTCACTGTTCGTATGCTTTGCGCCAAAAGACAATCCTAAAATTGCAGTAGCAGTTATTGTAGAAAATGCAGGTTATGGCTCTACTTGGGCAGGGCCAATTGGGGGATTATTAATGGAGCAATACCTAAACGATACGCTTACCACTGAAAGTAAATTGAAGGCAGACAATCTTTCACAGGTTGACTTAATGCCACAGGCAATTAAAAACTGGTATGTTCAACATAATAAATCTGCTTACTTAACCCCTATCGAATACAATAACGATGAATTATCGGACGTTTGGGATATGGAGATGTTAGCAGAAGGTGTTGTAAAGACAAAAATTAAGGATACAATGCCTGCTGAACCAGCGCCATTACCAAATGCAGATAAAACCAATAAGGATAGTTTACTACCCAATACCGATAAAAAGAAAAGGCTCAAGCCATAACAATGTCCGCTAACTATAATAATAATATTTCTAAAGGAACAGATCTTGCAGTCATTATATTGTATTTGCTAATGGCGTCAATTGGTATCCTAAGTATTTTCATGGTGGAGTATAACCCCAATACCGACTGGGCTACTAGTTTTATTAGTGGTAAAACAGGATATAGTAAGCAATTCTTTTTCTTAATTTTTTGTTCTTTTATTGGCGTCTTCATTTTATTAATGGACAGTAAAGTCTTTACTGCATTAGCGAATATTTTGTTTGCCAGTGGTTTATTATTGATGTTAGCCACCTTTGTGATTGGAAAAGAAATCAATGGTTCTAAAAGCTGGATACCAATTGCTGCTGGCTTTAATTTACAACCAGCAGAATTGTGTAAAATATTTACAGCATTGGCATTGGCAAAATTCATATCCAGACCTGAAACTGATTTTACAAAACTTCAATCTCATTTGATAGCCGGTGCAATGATTGCAATTCCGGCAATACTTTCAATCATGCAACATGAATTAGGCCTTGCGATTGTTTATAGTGCATTTATTTTCGCTATGTACAGAGAAGGATTACCTCCTATTATTCTAGTGGTATTATTATCATTTGCAATTCTTGTCATTGCTACATTGTTATTAGACCCAACCCTTTTAGCAATCATTCTAACCGTTATTGGGGGAATCTTGATCATCTATCTTGGGAAAAGTTTCAAAAGAAATAAACAAGCAATTATTATTGTTGCAAGTATTTGGATATTCTGTGTAGGTACTGTTCGTTTTGCAGTACCCTATATTTTTAATAACGTGTTTGAATGTTATCAAACTACTCGTATTTATAGTATGGTGGGCAAAGAATACGATTGTAGCTTAAATGAACGATCTATACAAAAAACAGGCGCCAAAGCAGCAAGGAAGCCCGATGATTATAATGTCAAACAAAGTAAAATTGCAATAGGCTCTGGTGGTTTTTGGGGCAGGGGCTTTTTAAAAGGAACACAGACAAGGGGCAAGTATGTTCCTGAGCAGAATACCGACTTTATATTCACCTCCATTGGTGAGGCTTTTGGCTTTGTTGGAACATTTACTTTTTTAGGGTTGTATTTATTTTTCTTATTTAGATTAATCAGAATTGCAGAAAGACAAAGAAGTACCTTTTCAAGGGTATATGCTTATAGTGTAGTAGGTATTTTCTTTTTCCATATCGCCGTTAATATTAGTATGACCATTGGTTTATTTCCTGTAGTCGGAATCCCATTACCTCTAATTAGTTACGGTGGATCTTCTTTACTTACATTTACTGCATTGGTATTTATTTTACTAAGATTAGATGCAGATCGACAAATGGTACTTCGATAATTGTATTTTTGCAAAATGCGTATTTACCCATTATCAGAAGGAAGTTTTAGCATTGACCAAACCAAGGTTTTTGTTCCATTTGACACCCAAAAAGAACAAATACAGGATCGCCCAAAAGGGAGTATTCTTGTAGAGATTCAACCCTTTGTAGTGATTACAGAAAAAGACATTATCTTATTAGATACAGGCTTGGGCTATATGAATGCGCAAGGTGTTTTACAAATTCATGACAATTTAATGGCGATAGGCATTAATCCAAGTTCCGTTACTAAAGTATTTATGAGTCATTTACACAAAGACCATGCTGGTGGTATGAGTTATATACATCCACAGTTTAATGAACGCTTTGTGAGTTTTCCATATGCTACTTATTATATACAAAGAAGAGAATTCGACTTGGCTATGACAACGCCGTCTGCCTCTTATATTAAAGAACAATTTGAATTTTTAGAAGAATTTTCAAAAGTAGTTTGGCTAACCCAAGACCAGGGTGTGATTGAAGATAGTATTCATTATTTATTAACCGGAGGTCATTGCCCCAATCATCAAGTTGCCTGGATTAAAGAAGACAATGAAATATTTTTCTTTGGGGCAGATGTTGCTCCACAGTTCCAACAAATCAAATCAAAATTTGTAGCCAAATACGATATGGATGGTAAACTAGCAATGGAGTGGAGACAGAAATGGTGGGAACAAGGACAAAAAGAAGGTTGGCAGTTTGCATTCTATCATGACATCAGTCATCCCTTGTTTAAAGCTAGCATGTAGCTCAAACGAACATTCATTAGGAATCAATATTGACAAGGGTTTCAAAGATAACGCATTATTTTTTCTGTATCTTTAATGCGTCATGATGAACAATACTACACAAAATTATCTTCAACAGTTTAGGACAAATGTTTCTGACAAGTATATTATTTATAATAGTTTATTTGCAGCGCTACCCTATTCTGGAATTGCCAATGTAGGCGCATTACTTCCAATACTAATTCAAAATTGTGAAGATGGATTTGCGAAAGGAAAATCTCCAGTAGAAATTATTGACTCTTTTTTCAAACAACATACCGAGGTTGTTTTAGAAAAAGAACAAATAGATCATTTGTTTAAGTATGTTCAATATGTAGAAAGGCAGGTGGTTTTATTTGACGCGATCGAAGATGCCGCTTTTACAAGTATTCATGATATGGAGGGGCCAGGCAGCATCAAGTCCTTAATTAAGGAAGCAAATTTTACTGGTAAAACGCAGGCGCTAAAAAATAAATTAAAAGACTTTAAAGTTAAGATTGTACTAACGGCCCATCCTACTCAATTTTATCCAGCAAATGTACTTGGCATTATTCATGATATGGGCGAGGCGATTGCCAAGAATGATTATGGCACCATTAACCAATATATTCAACAACTTGGTCTTACCCCATTTTTTAATAAAAAACAACCTACCCCTACCGACGAGGCATTGAATCTAATGTGGTATTTGGAACATGTTTTTTATCAATCGATTGGCAATATCTATAGTACCATTGTGAAAGATGTTTTTGATGGAGACTATAATGGAACTAATCCATTTATTGAATTAGGATTCTGGCCTGGTGGTGATAGAGATGGTAATCCATTTGTGAATGCTGCCACTACAATCAAAGTTGCACAGGCATTAAGAAGTAGTATTATTGTTTGTTACTATAGAGATGTAAGAAAATTAAAAAGAAGATTGACTTTTTCTGGCGTTGCTAATTTATTAACTGAATTAGAAGCAGCCTTATATGAAAATGTATTTAAACCAGAAGATAGTACACCCATTTCTAAACAGACAATAGTAGATTGCTTAACTACAATTAAGGAAAAATTAATCAACGAGCACCACTCTTTATACCTGAATAGACTGAACCAGCTATTGAATAGAGTGCAGCTTTTTGGAACCCATTTTGCTGCATTAGATATCCGTCAAGATTCGAGAATACATCGTGCAGTATTAATTGAAACAGGTGTATTACCAAATAATTATACCGAATTAGACGAGCAAGCACAAATGAATCTTCTTGGTACTTTGTCAGGTAAAATTGACCCAGCTTCGATGAAAACGGAGATTGGAAAAGATACCTTAGAAAGTATTTATGCTATACAAGAAGTGCAATCATTTAATGGCGTAATGGGTTGTCAACGTTATATTATCAGTAACTGCCAAACAGCTGTAAATGTAATGGAGTTGTATGCATTATTTAGATTGTGTGGATGGGATGAAAGTCTATCCACTGTAGACATAGTACCATTATTTGAAACCATCGATGACCTTGCTGCTTCAGAATCCATTATGTCTAAACTTTATGCATCTGTCATTTATGGCACGCATATAAAAGCAAGAAATAAAGAGCAAACCATTATGCTAGGTTTTAGTGATGGCACAAAAGATGGCGGATACTTACAAGCAAACTGGGGCATTTATAAAGCCAAAGAGACACTAACATCCATATCAAGAAAAAATGATATTGTTGTTAAGTTTTTTGACGGCAGAGGCGGACCTCCATCAAGAGGGGGCGGTAAAACACATCAGTTTTATGCATCTATGGGTAATGGAGTTGAAAATGAAGAGATTCAACTAACTGTTCAAGGACAAACAATCACTTCAAATTTTGGAACCATACATTCTGCACAGTATAATTTAGAACAACTATTAAGTGCAGGGGTAAGTCATAGTTTATTCTCAGAAACGAAGGTGCAATTGACCCAACAAGATCGACATATATTAGAGACCTTAGGAAATATTAGTTTTGAAGCTTACCAACAATTAAAACAAGACGAACATTTTCTACCCTATCTACAAAAGTTCAGTCCATTAAATTATTATAGTAAAAGCAATATCGCTAGCAGGCCTGCAAAAAGAGGCTCTGGAACTAGTCTTCAATTTCAAGACCTACGTGCAATACCTTTTGTAGGTAGCTGGAGCCAATTAAAACAAAATGTACCCGGCTATTATGGAGTTGGTACAGCCTTGCAAGTGCTTAAGGAAAAAGGAATGTGGAAAGAGGTTCAATCCCTGTTTAACAATATTGGATTTTTTAAGACTTTAATCGATAATAGCATGATGAGTATGGTTAAATCGAATTTTGCTATTACTAAGTATATTGATCAGGATCCCGTATACAGCCCAATTTGGAAAAATATTAAAGAAGAGTTTCAACTAACAACACAGCTATACCTTGAACTAAGTAATAGCAAAAGTTTAATGGAACAAGATACTTTAGCAAAACATTCTATCCTTTTAAGGGATCGAATAGTATTACCATTATTAACGATTCAGCAATATGCTTTGTGTAAAATTCATGAAGCAGAAACGAATGCAACAGAAAAAACAGATTACGAAAAGCTTTTGACTAGGACGATGTTTGGCATCATTAATGCTTCAAGAAATTCTGCTTAAATAGCTCCTTGATCTTTCCATTGCCATAAATGTAAACATGCATAGCTTCTATAAGGTGCCCACTTTTTAGATAGTTCAAGCATTTTCAAATGCAGTTCTTTCTTTGTAGCATGATCAATTTTGTATAATCTAATCATGGCTTGTTGAATGCCTAAATCATCCACTGCAAATACATCTTCCTGCCCCAAACTAAAAAGCATAAGCATTTCGACAGTCCATTTACCTACACCTTTAATTTGAGTTAATAATTCGATGATTGCTTCGGGCTCCATCGCATATAGCTTTTTATCTGTAATTTTTTCGACTATAAAAAATTGTGCAACATTTTGAATATAGTTCACTTTAGACTGACTCAACCCGATTGCCCTGAGTTGTTCATTGGTGCAAGCTAAAACCTGTTCACAACTAGGTTCTTTACCCTCAAATATGGCTAGAAATCGGCCAAAGATAATTGCAGCAACTTTTGTACTTAATTGTTGGCTAATAATACTAGCCATTAAACGAACAGGCGTATTTTTTCGCTTCTTAATCACATGATCGGCTTCATTTAAAATTGTAGCGAGTTTTTTGTCTTTCTTTAGATGTAATTTATACTCCATTGTCGCAAATTAAGTTGAAATACTTATTTTGAGTACAATTAATTTAAGATAATTAAAACATCCTTTTATGATAAAATGTATTTGCAGTCTTCTTCTTTTAATGTTCACACAATTTGCTACTGCACAAACCAAAGATGTCAAAGAAATTTTACAAATTTTAGGGGCGCAAGAAAAGGCATGGAATGAGGGAAATATTGATGAATTCATGCATGGTTATTGGGAAAATGATAGCCTTGTATTTGTAGGTAAAAATGGGCTTACTTATGGATACAATAATACATTAGCAAATTATAAAAAGAACTACCCAGACAAAACGTATATGGGCAAACTTAAGTTTACAATAATTTCAAAGCAAGCTTTAGGAAGTCAATTTTTTAGTATTATCGGAAAATGGGAACTAACTAGAACAGTTGGAAACCTCAGTGGACATTATACTCTACTGCTTAAAAAAATAAATGGAGAATGGAAAATCATTTCAGACCACAGTAGCTAAATAGGCCGTTTTCAATTTTAGATATAGGTCGTTTAGCGATTAAACTGAATTGGGTCTTTCCATATTTTGTAAAGTAAAAAAAGATAAGAGGCAGTGCTTACAATCAAGAAGCAATAATATAAATAATTATACCATTCCCAATTGGCTTCAACAAACGCATATCCAAACATAATACCTAATGTAGAATTCAGCCCCATCCATAATAAGGTAAATCCAATTGTTCGGGAAATTCTATTTAAAAAAGCCATTACTTCTGGATCCATTAGTCTAAACTTTGTTTGTTTGCTGCAGCTTCTTTTAAAAGACGATCAAATTGTGCAGGTGTTAAATCATTAAAGAAATAGTAGACAGGATCTACTTTAGCACCTCGCTTTATCACCTCATAATGTAAATGTGACCCAGTGCTCTTACCTGTACTACCAACATATCCAATCACCTCCCCCCTCTTAACTGATTGCCCAGCTTTTGCTTTTACACGCACCATATGCGCATATAATGTTTGAAAACCATAGCCATGATTAATCACTACTTTATTTCCATAACCATCTGTACTAAACCCTGCCGATTGAACTACCCCATCTGAAGTTGCATAAATAGGTGTTCCCGTTGGAGCTGAAAAATCCAAACCAGCATGTAATCGGAAATCTTTATACAGGGGATCAATACGGTATCCAAAACCAGAAGCAACTCTTTTTAAATTCTTATTACTAATTGGTTGAATTGCAGGAATCGCTCTTAATAATTTTTCCTTATTCTTTACCATTGTGGTGATTTCCACAAATGATTTGCTTTGGAAGGACATCCTTAAACTCAAATTATTCAATTGATTGCGCATGTTCTCAATCAACTCTGTATTGGACAATGATTGTATCAATCTTATTTCATTCTTAGCTAACATTTCTTTGACCCTTGCACTATCGGGGATAGGAGTTGCCTCAAAAATAGATCGATATACCTCGTTGTCCCTTTGCTCTAGCTCCACCATTTGAAGTTCCAATTGCTTCATACGTTCCTGCAAAACGGCATAACTTTCTTTATAAGCAATATTCTGCTGCCTTAACAAACGTTCTTTTGGGGAATCAATATATTGAAATAAAATAGCCACAAAAAGGACACCTACGGCCAAAGAAGCAACAATAAAACCAATGGTTTGCAAAAGCCTTACTTTAAAGGGCACTTCGATTTTTTCAAACCTTAATGTATGGGTATTAAAGAAATATTTTATTTTCTTCATATCGAATGATTATTTGCCTTCTAATGTCCAAAAAAAAGGCTCAAATGCTTACCTTTGGAGACTTTTAGAAACGCTACAAAGATAGCTTTTTAATTCAGCTCAAAGCTTAAAATATAGTCCCATGATGAAGAGTTCAGAAATAAGACAACAGTTTTTAGATTTTTTCGCATCTAAAGGTCATACTATTGTGCCATCGGCACCCATCGTTGTAAAAAATGACCCTACTTTATTGTTTACCAATTCTGGAATGAATCAATTCAAAGATTATTTCTTAGGCAATCAACAACCAAAACATTCAAAAATTGCTGATACCCAAAAATGTTTAAGGGTTAGTGGAAAGCACAATGACTTAGAGGAAGTTGGCGTAGACACTTATCATCATACCATGTTTGAAATGCTAGGTAATTGGAGCTTTGGCGATTATTTTAAAGCAGAGGCAATTGAATGGAGTTGGGAGCTATTGACGAAAGTGTACAAATTGGACCCTAGTAGATTATATGTAACCGTATTTGAAGGGGATGCCTCTGAAAATTTACCTCAATCGAGTGTCGCTTTAGAAGAATGGAAAAAATGGGTGCCAACAGATAAAATTATCTACGGAAATAAAAAAGATAATTTCTGGGAAATGGGGGACACTGGCCCTTGTGGTCCTTGTAGTGAGATTCATATTGACATGAGGTCTGAGGAAGAAATTGCTTTAATTCCTGGTCGTGATTTGGTAAACAAAGACCACCCTCAGGTGATTGAAATTTGGAACAATGTATTTATTCAGTATAACAGAAAAAAAGATGGAAGTCTAGAGCCTTTACCTAATAAGCATGTAGACACAGGCATGGGTTTTGAAAGACTAGTTCGCGCTATTCAAAATAAAAAAAGCAATTATGACACCGATGTATTTACAGGAACAATTGATACAGTTGCTCAAATAACTGGTAAAATATATGATTTTGGAGATGGTAAAGAAGCAATTGCTTTTAGAGTAATTGCAGACCATATTCGCGCAATAGCATTTGCAATTGCAGATGGACAATTACCTTCCAATACTGGTGCTGGTTATGTAATTAGAAGAATCTTAAGAAGAGCAGTACGTTATTATTATTCATATTTAGATTACAAGCGTCCTTTATTATTTCAGTTAATGCCTTTATTGTCAAAACAATTCGAAAATGTATTCCCTGAATTAACACAACAATTAGAATTTGTCACTAAAGTAATTAAAGAGGAAGAAGAAGGTTTCCTTAGAACATTAGAAAAAGGATTAAAGCGTATGGATGATATCATTGGTACGCAGGACAAAAACACGCAAGTGGAAGGCAAATTAGTCTTTGAATTATTCGACACTTTTGGATTCCCTGTAGATTTAACTAGATTGATTGCAAGCGAAAATCAGTTGACAATTGACGAAGCTGGATTTGAACAAGAGATGCAACAACAAAAAGACAGAAGTAGGGCTGCTACAGCAATTGATACTGGCGACTGGATTCAAGTGGGCGAAGACGCAGAAACAAAATTCATTGGGTATAATGCTACCGAAGTAAAAACAACAATTGTTAAGTACAGAAATGTAAAAGCAAAAGGAAAAGAAGCTTTTCAATGGGTTTTAGCTGAAACCCCTTTTTATGCAGAAAGTGGTGGACAGGTTGGTGACAAAGGTAGTTTGACATTTGAAGATGGTACAATTCTAGCTGTTACCGATACAAAAAAAGAGAATAATTTATTTATTCATTTTACAGATAATTTACCTGCTACTATTGGTGGAATTGTGCATGCAAAAGTGGATGAAACATTAAGGGCTCATACTACTCAACACCATTCAGCTACACACTTATTACATGCTGCTCTTAGAACAGTATTAGGTAAACACGTGGCTCAAAAAGGAAGTTTAGTAAACGCAGATCAATTAAGATTTGACTTTTCACATTTTGCAAAAATGACCAATGAAGAAATGGAAGCCGTTTCAAAAATGGTGAATGAGAAAATTAAAGAAAATGTACCCGTTGTAATCAAAGAGATGAGTAAGGATGAAGCAGTTGCCTTAGGTGCGATGGCTTTATTTGGAGAAAAATATGGAGACAGGGTTCGTGTCGTTGTGATGGATCCAAATTATTCGATAGAATTATGTGGTGGTACACATGTTGGTCATACAGGAGATATTGGTCATTTCATTTTAAAAGCTGAATCTTCTGTTGCTGCTGGCGTAAGAAGAATTGAGGGAGTTGTTGGTGATGCCGCAGCTAAATTTATAGAAGAAGCAAAAGAAAAATCGAGAAAGCAAATTGCCCAACTAGAAGAAGCAAATGGAATAATTGCAGGTAGCTTAAATAAAAAAATAGCCCTAGTAGATGTTTCACAATATTCTACAGATCAACTTGCAAATTATATTCTTGATTTACAAAATCAACAAAAAGAATTAAAGAAGCAATTAGAAAGTCAAGAAGCAATTATTGTAAATGAGTTAGTAGAAAATCAAAAACAGCATTTTGAAAACATTAATGGCATAAAATACCTTGGTTTACAAGTTGCGTTAAGCAATACAGACCAATATAAAAAAGCTGCACAGTTATTAAGTCAAACACAAACTGGCGAAGTCATGGTTTTATTAGTGGGCGCGCAAGGTGATAAAGCATTTGTTGCATTATCAATGAGTGAGGCATTAGTTGCTACTAAGCAATGGGAAGCGCCACAACTGATTAAGACACATATTGCAAACTTGATTAAAGGTGGCGGAGGTGGTCAAAAAACATTGGCAGCTGCAGGCGGACAAGATGCAAGCCAATTAGACCTAGTTTTAAGCCAGATTAAAGCACTTCTATAATATTGATTTACAATAACTTAAAGCCATCTAGTAGTATATTAGATGGCTTTTTTATACAATTTTAACATTTCCGAATTATTTCGTAGATAAATTATTCCCTATTTTTGACCTACAATAAATTTCGTAGTCCAGTCAAACATTTTAATATAATAATAAACATATGAAAAAGACATTTTTACTCCTTTCTTGCATAGCATTATTTTCTTTAGTTCAAGCGCAAGAAACAGAATCAAAAACAAGAGAGGTAATTATTGAGAAAAAAGTAAAGAAGCCAGTTTCCGCAAAGATTGATTCAAGCGTGAATGTGACAGTAATGATCAATGGAGATACGACTGAAAATATTTCTGTAGTAGTAGATGGTGATAAAATTACGATCAATGGAGAAGCAGTCAATTCAAATGACCCAAGGTTAAAAAAAGTTAAAAAAGGAACCGTTAAAGGAATGACATTCCAAGCAAAACCTAATAGTGTGTATCCTGAAGCAAATACATTTATTTTTAAAAAAGCACCTCAAAGCAATCGCGCTTTTTTGGGCGTGGTCACTGAAAAAGTTGAAGTAGGTGTACGTATTATAGAAATTAGTGCGCAAAGTCCAGCTGCAATGGCAAAATTAAATGTAGGGGATATTATTTCTAGTGTGAATGAAGAAAAAATAACAGACCCAGAAGTATTATATACTACTATTGGAAAATATAAACCAAACGATATAATCGATCTAGGTTATACTAGAGCAAACAAATTTACTAAGGTTAAAATCAAGCTTGTCGAAAATCCAAATAAGAATCAGGACATGATTTTAAATACGCCAGAAGGTGGTTTAGAAAAACTTGAGTTGTTAAACCCAAAAGGGGGCAAATTTAATTTTTCATTCCCTGAATTACCAAATATGGATCAGTTGATGACAAGAGCTGATAGAAGACCTAAATTAGGTATTAGTGTAGAAGATGTAGAAACTGGAAAAGGTGTAAAAGTAACCAATGTAACCGAAGCTAGCCCAGCTGCTAAGGCAGGCATCCTTAAAGAAGATGTATTAATTAAATTAAACGAATCAGAGATAACAGATGTTAACTTCATGAAATGGCAATATTATTTTCCTGGTCAAATTTTAAAAATCACATTAGATAGAAAAGGAGAAAAAAGAACAATTGAAGTTAAAATACCTAAAAAAATAAATACGGCAGACTTGTAGGTCATGCCTAGAAGGAATGTCCCCCTCAAAAGCCACCTCGAAATGGGTGGCTTTTTTATGCTATTGCTTGATTAAATCTGTACTTTTGTGTTATGTCAAATAAGACGCTATACCAAGCAGTCATAGGATTAGAAATTCATGCACAACTAGCTACAGAAAGTAAATTGTTTTGTGGAGATGCCACTAGTTTTGGAGCAAACCCAAATACACATGTAAGCCCAATTACCTTAGGCCACCCTGGTAGCTTGCCTAAGGCAAATGCAAAAGCAGTTGAGTATGCAATAAAAATGGGATTAGCTTGCAATTCAACCATTGCAAAAGAAAATTATTTTGCTAGAAAAAATTATTTCTACGCTGATCTTCCAAAAGGTTATCAAATTTCACAACATACCACTCCAATATGCGAAGGTGGACAGGTTTTAATTCAATCAAGTGAAGGCGAAAAATCTATTCAACTTAATCGAATACATTTAGAAGAAGATGCAGGCAAGAGTATCCATGATATGGATCCTACAAATTCTTATATAGATTTAAATAGAGCTGGAACACCTCTAATTGAAATTGTTACAGAACCATGTATCCACAGTGCAGAAGATGCCTTTTTATATGTGACCGAAGTACGTAAACTAGTAAGATGGCTAGGCATTTGTGATGGCAATATGGAAGAAGGAAGTTTGAGATGTGATGCCAATATTTCTATTCGGTTAAAGGGAGATAATAAATTAGGAACAAGGGTTGAAGTCAAAAATTTGAACTCCATTCGAAATATAAAAAAAGCAATAGAATACGAAGTTGACAGATTGATAGAATTAGTGGAAAAAGGCGAAACAATCATTCAACAAACAAGAAGTTTTGATGCAAGCAACGATACCACTTTCTCTATTAGAGACAAAGAAGATGCAAATGATTATAGGTATTTCCCAGATCCTGATTTAGCACCTTTTAGCTTAAGCGATGAGTACATTCATTCCATTAAAGAAGCTCTTCCTACCCTACCCAATCAATTAAAAAAAGAATGGAGTAGCAAGCTTGGACTGAACCCTTATGATGTTGATCAACTATGCGAAAACAAGCAAGAAGCTGATTTCTATTTAGCATGGACAGATCATACCAAATTATACAAAGCAGCAGCCAATTGGATCATTGGACCAATTCGAGCGTATCTTAACGAGCATCATAAAACTTATGCAGACCTTGCTCCATTATTACCCCAGTTATCCGAATTATTAACAATGGTTGACGAGCATTTATTAAGCTTTTCTGTGGCAACAGATAAAGTCTTTAAGGCAATTGTATTAACACCACAATCACCCTTAGAGTATGCTAAAGAGCACCAACTTATTCAAAATAGCAATGAAGACGAACTAACAACATGGATTCATACAGTACTGAATAATCATCCAGATAAAGTAGATGCATATAAAAAAGGGAAAAAAGGATTGATTGGCGTTTTTATCGGAGAAGTAAAAAAAATAAGTCAAGGAAAAGCAGATCCACAAAAAACAACGCAGCTCTTAGAAACTATATTATCAAAATAGAAAATTATTTTATGTTAAGAAAATTAAGTCTTGTATTATTAAGTTCACTTTTTTTGTTTGCACTTGGGTGTAAAGAAAAAAACCAAGAAGCACGTTATACAGTTTCTGGAACAATTAAGAATGCTGCTAATAAACCACTACTATTACAAGAAATCCCCTATGGAGGAAAGCCAATTATCACATTGGATTCATTGACGTTAGATGCAAATGGAAAATATAGTTTTGAATTTATTGCAAAACAGGAAGGTATCTATAGATTAAGTAGTGGAGATGCATTAGATATTAGCTTTATTAATGACGAAGATCAGATACAAATAAATGCAGATGTAAATAATGCTAACAACTTCATCGTTAAAGGTTCTCCTAATAGTGCATCATTGGTTCAATATATGAAAGCCTATAGAACAAAGGACTCTTCTCTATTTGCTACCTTATATGCTTTAGATAATTTACAACAAAGCAATGGCAAGGATAGTACTATCTTATATCTACAACAACAAAAAGACCAAAAAATTAAGGCCTTGAATGACCATGTGGAAGAGACTATAAATAATGCAACAAGTCCTGCACTTATCTATTTTGCTTTAGGAATGGCTTTAAGATCGATGGAAATTAATAAAGTACTTGCCATGGCTAAAGCGGTTGCAGAAAAAACTAAAGCTGAACCATTAATTGAATTTGCAAATATATTGAGTGGTCAAGTGCAAGCTGCTAGTCCTGCTAGCTCCATATCAGTTGGCTCAATGGCCCCTGAAATAGCCTTACAAGATGCAACTGGAAAAATTATTACCTTAAGTAGCTTAAAAGGTAAATATGTTTTGGTGGACTTTTGGGCAAGTTGGTGTGGACCTTGTAGAAGAGAAAATCCTAATGTGGTAGCCGCTTATGAGCAATTTAAAAATAAAAATTTCACAATCCTAGGTGTTTCACTAGACGACGACAAAGAAGATTGGTTAACAGCTATTCAACAAGACAAATTAAATTGGTTACAAATAAGTGATTTAAAAAAATGGGAGAGTACTGTAGTTAATACTTACCAAATTCAGGGCATTCCATTTAATGTGCTCCTAGATCCAACCGGAAAGATTATTGCCACAGATTTAAGAGGCAGTGCTTTACAAAATACTTTAAAGCAATTGCTTCCTTAACAGATCAAGCTGACTAAAGCTTGTCTATAGTATAGTTTAAATCAATGATTTTATACCATAAAAAAAGCGCTTCAATATTGAAGCGCTTTTTTTATTAACCGATTAAAGACAATGTCCTTAAGGATTTAAAAAAGAATTATTTAGACTTTATAAATGATTTGATCAATGCAGGGAGTAAGACTAGATTAGTCAAAGTACTAACAACTAATGTAATTGAGGTTAACCACCCTAGCGCTTTGGTCCCACCAAAATCACTAAAACAAAAAATAATAAATCCAGCTACAAGCACTAAGGAAGTATAGATAATACTAATACCAGTATGTTTAATCGTTTGTACAAGGGTTGTATGTACTTGGTAATTCAAATGAGGTAATTCCTGTTTATAGTTCACTAAGAATCGAATGGTAACATCGATTGCAATACCAAGAGCCACGCTAAAAACAAGTACAGTTGATGGTTTTAATGAAATGCCAGTCCAACCCATAATGCCGGCTGTGATAAACAATGGCACAATATTAGGAATCAGAGAACAAACTAAAATTGGGAAAGATCTAAACAAGAAAATCATACAAATGGCAATTAATAAAAATGCCCAAAAAATGGATTCACCTAGTCCCTTTACAATAAAATTACTTCCTTCTAAAAATGTCACGCTACTTCCAGTAAGTACTACATTATATTTAGCTGTGTCAAAAATTGCAATAGATGCACTATCAATTTTATTCAATAATATAGGAAGCTTCGCACTACCAATATCCTTCATATTCACTGTAATCCTTGTTTCACGCTTAGATGAATCAATAAATTTATTCAATAATTGAGCAGGATTATTTCCAGTTACTTTAACCCCTTCTTTTGGAGCAGCACTTGCAAAATAAGGACCAATAAAGGCCATTTCAGTTCCTGTTGGAACAGCATAGGATAAGCTATCCCCATCATAGAAAGCTTGCTTAGCAAATTTTACACCTTCTAATAAACCCAATGGCTTACCTAATTCTGGCTGTTCAAGTAAAAATGTATTCAACTCCTCTATTTGTTCTAAGGGTTTTATAGATCTTATTAATCCATTTGGCTTTTTTGTATCTACCACAATCTCTAATGGCATAACACCACCGGCATTCTGTTCGAACCATTTAAGATCGGTGTATAGTTTATCTTGTTTAGGTAAATCGTCCACAATAAATGCTTCTTTCTTAATTTGCAAAACGCCTACTAATGAAATAAGTACTGCAATTATTGTGATACCAAAAACCCACTTAGTATGGGTAAAAGCCCATCGCTCAATTTTTAATAATATTTTCTCTAAATATTTGTTTTCAAGGTATCGAACATGTTTTGCTTTAGGGGCTGGTAAATAAGATAGAATTGGTGGAATAAAAAATAGACTGATAAAAAATAAAATCATGATATTCATACCCGACACCCATCCAAATTCTTTTAGCAAGGGGCTCTTGGTTAGAGCGAATACAAAAAATCCTATTGCTGCAGTGATATTACAAAACAAAGTCACTACACCCATTCTGCCAACCATCTGAACTAGCGCTTTGTCTTTGTCTAATGTCTCCTTAAATGAAGTATGGTATTTATTTAAAAAATAAATACAATTAGGAATACCAATCACTACAATCAATGGCGGAATCAAGGCAGTTAACAAGGTTATTTTTTGCCCCAATAAAACCATACTACCTAGACTCCAAATAACACCAATTAATACTACGGCCAAACTCATTAGCGTCGCAGAAATAGACCTAAAAAACAATATTAAAGTAATAGCGGATAAAACAAGTGACCCAATTAAAAACCATAGCATTTCCTTTTTAATTCTATCCGCCATGATGGTACGAATAAATGGCAGACCGCTAACATGTACTTCAGTATTTGTAGATTGACTAAATTGATCTAAATCATTTTGTAACCCCGCAATAATTTTTGTTCTAGACCCACTATTGATAGAATCGGCAATGAAAGAGACTGCCATGATATAACTACTACTATCTGGATTATATAATAGATATTTATAAAAGGGTAGATTTTCAAAAGTGGTCCTATCTGCAAGTAACAAACTATCATTGGTATAAGGTGCATGAAATACTTTTGAAGCATTGAATTTTGTATCGATACTATCTTTTACGATTGTATAAGTTGTAGGTATACTCATCACTTCTGCAACAGAAGTATTTTGCTTAATCTTTTTGTGTAATGCATCCACCTTATTGAAGAAATCTTTTGTATAAAAAGAATCTGTTTTAAAGCCCACTACAACAGTCGTTCCATCCACGCCATATTTTTTAACAAAATTGTTATAGACTACAAACTTTGGATTATCCGATGGTATGGCCTTAGTATATTCATAGCTCAATTTAATTTGAGCAGCAAAGTAGCCCATCACAAGTGTGGACAGTACCACAAAAAACAAATACGTGTTTTTAAACTTTAATATATTTTGACCTAAACGATACCACATAATTATAAATTTAAAATTAGACAACCCATAAATAAGCTGCCAATTGCGTAAATACGCCTATGAAAAGTCCTACGACCAATTCTTTTTTACTATGATCACTAACTACTAACCTTGCACTTATAACCAAAGCTGTTAATACGATTGCAAGAGGCACCCATATTGCATTCGTAATTGGATAAAAAATACTTACTAAAATGATAGAGGTGGTAATCCCTGCAATACCCATAGCATGTAAGCTAACTTTCATGAAATTATTAACGGTCATCCCTATCGCACTTGCAACAAAAATTCCTAAGTAAAAGAATTTTAAAGCAAAGGGTTGGTCCGTGAAATTTCTACTTAAATAATACATCCACCAATAAAAAAACATGGTGATGACATAGGGAATGATTCTTTCTTTTTGTGTTCTTAAAAAAATACTGTCGCTTAACTTTAATCTCCACAATAAGAATACCGCAAATGCTGGAAAAAAAGCAGTTAACCATGCCACACTGAATAAACGCATTTTTAATTGCCAATCAGTGATTCCCACAAATTCAAATGGCAAGACCTGCATTAGATAAAGGAAAAAATAAGTTGGGATAAAAAGAGGATGAAATACATAAGACAATAAATGTGCTATATACTTCACGATCATTGGTTGGGATTTTTCCATATTGTGTTGGTCTACCATTCTTTTCTAAGTCTAGCGACTGGTATGTTTAATAATTCTCTATATTTTGCAACAGTTCTTCTTGCTATATTATAGCCCTTTTCTTGTAACAACTCTGTTAATTCATCATCGCTCAAGGGCTTTAATTTATCTTCGCCTTCAATTAATTCCTGAAGGATTGCTTTTACTTCCTTTGTGCTTACTTCCTCACCACTATCCGTAGTTAAGGATTCACTAAAAAAATATTTCAATAAATAAGTACCAAATTCAGTTTGTACATATTTACTATTCGCTACCCTACTCACGGTAGACACGTCCAAGTTCGTTTTTTCAGCGATGTCTTTTAAAATCATAGGACGTAAGGTAGTTGTATCCCCACTCAAGAAAAAAGCAGATTGGTAATCTAAAATTGCGTTCATGGTTAACAACAGTGTTTGTTGTCTTTGTAAGATCATCTCGATAAACCATTTCGCCGCATCAATTTTTTGTTTAATAAAAAAGACTGCTTCTTTTTGTGACTTGTCTTGCTTCTTGCCGCCTTCGTATTCCTTCAACATTAATTTGTAATCATCGCTGATAACCAATGGTGGTGCATTTCGACTATTCAATGTCAATTCTAATTTGCCATTATTAATCAACACCGTGAAGTCTGGAATAATATACATTTCAGCTTCATTATTATAACTTGTTTCGGCACCAGGCTTGGGATTTAAAGTAAGAATCTGATGCAAGACCTCCTTCATGCCAGACTCATCTAAATGAAGACTTCTTTGTATTTTATCATAATGTTTTCGGGTAAATTCTTCGAAGTATTTTTCGATGATCATGATGGCAATTTTTCTTGCTTCATCATCTGAATACAATTTACCTCTATTATCAGACAAATGCGCCGACTCTCCTTCCCCTTTACTGCGTAATTGTATCAATAAACATTCTTGTAAATCTCTAGCTGCAATACCAACCGGCTCAAATGATTGTACTTTTTTTAAGATAAGTTCAATTTCTTTTTCTTCGACCCACATACTTTGCTTGAAAGCAAGGTCATCGGCAATAGATTGCATCGCTCTTCTTAAATAGCCATCATCGTCTAAACTTCCAATGATTTGTTCTGCAATTTTAAATCCTCTTTCGTCTAGTGCTAACATACTCAACTGATCCATCAATACTTCGTGCAAACTCATTTCCGCTTTAATTGGAATGACTTTGTCATTATCAAGTTCTGGATAAAATTCGTCTCTAGTTTTATAATCAGCTACTTCATCATCATAACTATACTCACTAAGTTCTTCATTACTCATCTCGAATTCATCCACAGGGACCGCCTCTTCATCCTCATGCATGTCCTGCAGCAATTCATCATTCATCTCTTCTGGGGATGTAAAGTCAGACTCTAACAATGCAGCATCTAGCTCTAAAGCTGGATTTTCTTCCAACTCTTCTTTAATTCTTTGCTCAATTTGAGCACTAGGAATTTGCAACAACTTCATCAATTGGATTTGCTGAGGCGACAATCTTTGTAATTGTCTTTGCTGCATGGATTGTCCTAATGCCATAACCTTAGCTTATGCTACAATTTGTTTTAATACAGCTAAGAAAGCCGCACCTTTTTGATGTACTTGCTCTTCGGTCCATGTTAAACTAATCGCCGTAGAAATACATTTACTCATTACTGCATCACTCTTAGAGAAGTCTGTATGTTGAAGTGCTAACAATGCTTTTTGTTGCGCATCTGATAATGGATATAAACTAGTAGCATTTTTTAAATGATCCCACTTTCTAATATAATGCCAGTTGTTCGCGAACCAATAAAAATTACCAGCAAGGATGCCAGCATCTTTAAATGCAGCAATAGCCTTTTCTGTTAATTCCTGACTTGGTAAAAACCAAGTTAAAAAGCTTGCGCTATCTCCAGCAGGATCTGGCACTACTCTAAATTGAATACCTGGAACTTGCTCTAAATAAGAACGTAAAATTTGATTATTCTTTTTTTGGATCGCTAAGAAAGTGTCCAATTTTCTGATTTGTGCTAAACCAACAGCAGCATGTAATTCACTGATTCGGAAATTATAACCTAATGCAGGGTGCAAATCGGCGCCTCTATCTACACCTAAATGGTCGTGACCATGATCTGTAAAAGCATCTGACTTGGTATAAACGTCTTTGTCATTTGTCATCACTACTCCACCCTCACCACATGTAATTGTCTTTACAAAATCAAACGAAAATGTTCCGGCGTGTCCAATGGTACCCAAATGCTTTCCTTTATATGTTCCACCGATACTCTGACAAGCATCTTCTAGTAAAATTAAATTGTGTTCTTTACAGATTGCAACCAGTGCATCCATATCTGCCATGCTACCACACATATGTACTGGCATCACACACTTTGTTTTTGAAGTTATCGCAGCGCGCACTGCAGCTGGTGACAAAGTCAAAGTTTCATCGATATCCACTAACACAGGAATCGCACCTGCACTTAAAATTGCTTCAAAGCTTGCAACAAATGTGAAAGCTGGCATAATCACCTCGTCACCTGCGCCAATTCCCAAAGCAGCCATCGCTGTTGTTAACGCAGCTGTACCACTTGATGTAAGTTGCGCATATTGAGACCCAAAAGTGCTACAAACGGCAGCTTCTAGTTCTTTAGATTTCCAAATCCCCTTTCTGGGACCATCAAATCCATAACGCATTAAAATTCCTGTTTCAAGGACTTCATTTACTTCTTTCTTTTCTTCTTCTCCAAAGAATTCAAAACCGGGCATATGCTTGATTTTTAATGATAAACAAAGGTAGTTTAAAAAATGAAAATTGAGGGTTTTTCCGTATTTTGCAGTCCTAAAAAAAAGACTAGATCCCATGGAGTATAACAAATTGATTTCCGTATCTGGAATGTCAGGTTTATTTGAATTATTGACAAGCAAAAGTGACGGTGCAATCGCGAGATCACTAGAGACGAATGCTACCCAATTTATTAGTTCAAGATCCTATCAATTTTCTCATTTAGAGAGCATTGAAGTGTTTACTACTAAGGAAAATGTGTTTTTAGCGGAAGTTTTTATCGCAATGGGGAAATCTAAAGAAGCCCTTCCAAACGAAAAAGATGCTAAAGCAACTCAAGCTTACTTCAAAAAAGTATTCCCAAATATGGATTTTGAGCGCGTTTATGCAAGTGATATGAAGAAAATGGTAAAATGGTTTGGACAATTACAAACTCATAAAGTAGAGCCTACATTACCTGAATTGGACGAAGAAGAAGCAGAAGCATAGTTGGCAGCAGTTAATCTAAAATTGAGGCTTAACCACAACCAAAGGCATTAAATAAAATTTGATATAAAAGGCTTACCTAATAACAGGTAAGCCTTTTTTTATCCTTAAATTGCAGTATATATATTCGTTATGAAAAAATTAAGTTTAACCATCTTATTAATTGCCAGCTTGGCCACAATTGTACATGCCCAAAAAATGAATGAAAAAAAATGGGTAAGGAAACAATTTTCTGCATTGAATATGAATGAAAAAATTGGGCAGTTAATGGTATTAAGAGCGCATAGCGAATGGAAGCAAGATAAAATAGATTCATTGAGTGAATTAATCAAGAAATACAATGTCGGAGGTTTATGCTTTTTTCAAGGCGGACCTGTTCGACAAGCAATGCAAACAAATCATTACCAAAACATTACAAAGACACCTTTGTTTATTACTATTGACGCAGAATGGGGCGTAGGGATGCGCTTGGATAGTGTAGAGATGTTTCCAAGACAACTATCAATGGGTGCCTTTGCATCCAGCAATTTAGTGTATCAAATGGGTGCGGCAATTGCAGAACAATGCAAACGCTTAGGTATTCAAATTAATTATGCCCCAGATATTGATGTCAATAATAATCCGTTAAACCCAGTTATTAATGACCGTAGCTTTGGACAAAGCAAAGAGAAAGTAATTCAACAAGGTGTTGCTTTTATGAAGGGCATGCAAGACAATGGCGTAATGGCAACTGCAAAACATTTTCCTGGACATGGCGATGTAACAGTTGATTCTCATAAAGATTTACCAGTGATTACAAAATCAAAAGCAGCTTTAGATAGTTTAGAATTGGCACCTTTCAAAGCTTTGATTGACGCTGGTATAGAATCAGTAATGGTTGCGCATTTATCTGTGCCTGCTATTGACGACAGACCAAAATATGCCACATCCATTTCTCCGAAAGCTGTCAATGATTTATTAAAGAAAGAATTGGGCTTTAAAGGAATCAGTGTCACTGACGCAATGGACATGAAGGCAATTGCGAACTACTTCCCACAAGGAGAAGCCAACGTGCAAGCCATTTTAGCTGGCAACGACATGTTATGTTTGCCTGGCGATATTGGTCAATCCATCAATAAAGTAAGGGCTGCTGTAAAAGAAAGAAGAATTAAACGTTCAGATATCAATGCGCGAGTTAGAAAAATATTAACTGCTAAGTATAAATACGGTCTTTCAAACTTTCAACAAATTGATACTACTAATATCGTAGCAGACTTAAATCAATCTGTTGCAACCATCAACACTGCGATGGCTGCTCAATCCCTTACTTTTTTAAGGGCAACGAATAGTCCTGAATTGAATAATAAGACAGCCTATATCGCAATCAATGCTAAACCTACAAATACATTGACAGCATCTATAGCCTCCAATTATGGTGTTAAAGTTTTTCATACAAATGGAAAAGATGCAAATGAATTAGCCTTAATCAATGACAGTCTAAAAAATTACGAACAAGTAATTATTGGCTTGCATGGTTATAATAGAAGACCTGCAAATCATTTCGAAATTCCTGCTGCTACACTACAATTTTTAAACGGCGCAGGACATGAGCATTGGATTCATTTGATTTTTGGAAATCCTTATGCAGTAAGTGATTTTAGTAAAATCAATAATATTTTATTGGCTTATGAGGATACAAAATATAGCCATGCAGCTGCACAAAAATGGCTTGAAGGTAAAGCCCAAGCAAGCGGTGTTTTACCAGTAAGTATTTCAACTGGATTAAACTATGGAATGCTTTCAGAAGCACCAGTTAAAAAAAAAATTCTAGCAGAACAATGTCTTCCAGCAATTATTGATCAAACTAAGCTTGCAATAATTGATTCAATTGTTGCAGATGCCATTTTACAAGAAGCAATACCAGGCTGTCAAGTTTTAGTCGCTAAAGACAACCAAATCGTATTCAATAAAAGCTACGGAACTATTGCTGGAATTAATTCACCCATAGTAACCAATGCTACTTTATATGACTTAGCCTCTGTTACAAAAACAAGCGCTACGACGGTTGCCATCATGAAGCTAGTAGACGAAGGCAAGGTAGATATTGAAAAAACGATTGGCGACTACTTGCCGTGGGTAAAAGGAAATCCTAAAGCAAAAATAAAATTAAAGGAGCTACTATTACATGAAGCAGGCTTATATCCTTACATCAAATTTTATGAGTCCTTATTAGACAAATCGGGCAATATTGATCCTAAATGGATTGTACCTGTTCAGGATGCTACGCATCAATTAATGGTAACTCCAGGCAAATACCTTGCCAATCATTTTATGGATAGCATTCGTGTTAAAATACTGAATAGTCCTATTTCGGCTCCAGGAAAATATGTTTACAGTGATAATGATTTTATTTTTTTAGGCAATATTGTAGAAGAAGTAACAGGCATGAATCTTCAGGAATATTGTACTAAAACATTTTATGGTCCTATGCAAATGCGCTCTACTGGATTCTTGCCACTTAATAGAACCGATAAATCTAATATTGCAGCAAGTGAGTTGGATAACTATTTTAGAAAAGAACTTATACAAGGATCTGTTCATGACGAAGGCGCATCAACCATGGGTGGGATTGCAGGACATGCTGGTTTATATAGTAATGCCACAGATTTGGCAAAATTATACATGATGCTACTAAATAATGGCACTTGGGATGGACAAGCATACTTAAAATCCGAAACGATTAAAAAATTTACAAGCTACCAATCTGAAAATAGCAGAAGAGGCCTTGGTTTTGATAAAACAGCCAAAGACAATGCAAGTTCTAAAGACCCTTATCCCAGCTTAAGCGCTCCTACAAGTGTTTTTGGACATACTGGATTTACAGGCACCTGTGTTTGGGCAGATCCAGACAATCAACTATTATATATTTTTCTTTCCAACAGGGTATTTCCAACAAGAGACAATAAAGCATTTAGCAAACTAAATTTAAGAGCCAAAATACAAGAGCAAATTTATAAAGCCATAAAAAAATAAAATGCATAAATGGATTTTTAATTTACTGCTTTTTCTAATTATTCAATCGGGACTGAATGCACAAATTCAACTAGGTCCAATAGGTAGTTGGCACGCGCATTTTTCGAATGAGTCAATTCAACAAGTTATTAATGGTGACCAATTATACATTGCAGCAAAAAACCAGATTATTTCACTTAATGCAAAAAAAGAGATAGAATATTTAAACACTACCAATGGATTGCATTCTATTGGTATTCATAAAATTGGATGGAACCCATTAGGAAATCAATTAATAGTAGTTTATAAAAATAACAGAGTAGATATAGTTCAAGGCGATCAAGTAACGCTTATTGATGATATTGAACAATCAACCCTCTTTTCAAATAAATTAATCAATGATCTTTTGATCATAAACAACAATGCCTACCTCTCTTGTAGTTTCGGAATTGTTGTGATTGATCTATCAAGAAAAGAAATTAAGGAAACAATTTACCCGAATAATACCCGTGAAATTGTAAATGTTTTACAGACAATTCATTTTAATAATAAACTATTCGCGCTAACAGAACTCGGCATTTGGTCTACAACCATTGGGAAAAACGATGGCTGGGCAATGGAAAATAGCAATGGCATTGCTGGGATTCAGAAAATGTTTATGTTTAAAAATCAATTGTATTTTGCCACAAAGCAAGATGTATATGCCGCCCAAACTAGTGCTCCTGCCTATCAAATAAATTCTGGAACTATTCAAGCAATAACAGTTGATCAAGATCAAGTATATGCGATTGTAAAAGATGGAGAAAAAGGCGCATTGATTCAACTGAATAACAATAAAATTAATACGGTCTTAATTGATTCTGCCATTCTTGAACATCCTGTTTCTGTTTTGAAAGAGGGCAATACTTTTTGGGTGGGTGATCTTAACAAAGGCTTGTACCAAAAAAATGCACAAGCACAATGGATCAATTTGGGTGGCCCATCTTCTGCAATTTCAAGTCAAGTTGCAATATCAAATAACCAATTAATTATAAGTTATAGTAAAAATAAAATTGGGATCTCTAGCTTTAATGGAAACGGCTGGACTAATTTAGTTCAATTGCAAAATCTAAACTTATCAAATATTGATGCTGTTACGATTGACCCTAAAGACCAAAGTTGGTGGATGGGCATGGGGGCACAATTAGTCAACTACAACCCTTTCTTAAACACTGTAATTAAATCCTCGCCCCATCCTGGAGAAGGTGTCATTCAGTCTATTCAATTAAATCAAAATGGCGATATATATCTTTTGAAAGATGGTTTTGGTTTGGCCGTTAAAGAAGCGGGGAAATGGAATCACTATCCTATTCCTGGCAATTATGCATCTACTAATTTGAAAAGATTGGAAGTTGGAGATGAAGGATTAAGTTGGATTACTGGACCAAGTCAACAAGGTATTTTGTTATTTCAAAAACAAAATAACCAAGCAGTTTGGAGACAATTAAATTCAGGAAAAGGATCGGGGAATTTACCAAGCATGGAAGTAACTGCAATTACAAAAGACAGAGATGGCACTATTTGGGTAGGAACAAATAATGGTATTGCAATTTTTCAATGCGTTAATATTAATGAACCATGTGACGCTTATTGGCCAATTGTTACTAGTAATGGATTCAATGGCTACTTATTTCAAAAAGAAACAATTCACTGTATTAGCATTGATGGGGGTGATAGAAAATGGATAGGAACCAATAATGGCGCATGGTTGATAAGTAAAGATGGTACAGAAGTCATTCAGCATTTTACAAGTGAGAATAGCCCTTTACCAAATAACAAAGTATTATCAATTGCCATTGAGCCCAATAACGGTGATGTATTTTTCTTTACAGCTGACGAAATAATTAGTTATAAGGGACAAGCAATAGAAGGCAAGTTATCTCAAGAAAAAATAAAAGTCTACCCCAATCCTGTTGCACCAGATTACAATGGACCCATTCTTATTAAAGACCTTGTGAATAATGCTTTGGTGAAAATTACAGATTTAAATGGACAACTTATTACACAAATGAGGGCAATAGGCGGACAAGCAATATGGAATGGACTTAATCAATACCAACGAAAAGTTGCTTCTGGAATTTATTTAATTTTTGTTCGAGATGATGAAGGAACTGAAAAAGCGGTGGGTAAAATAATGGTGACTGCAGGTTATTAATTTGCAGTAAATTCAAATTGTTTAAACATTTTGAATTTCCATGAATCTCTTTCTCCTTGTACAACTCTGTACATCAATTGTCTTATCTTATTTGTTGGCTCTTTAATGGTTGTATCAGTTGGGTAAACCGGAAATTTTCTAAATAATACACCTTCTACTAATTTATATTCATCCTTGCCTCTATAGCCTTTACTTGCTTCTAAATCATTTAATATATCAGGAAATATAATTGGCGCAATGCTTTCGTTGTTTTGTGAACAAATTGGGAAAATGCTTTTTTTACCTGCAGCATCTTCGATGAAAATAATAATATCAGGAAATCCATCCATATTTAAATCGTCGATCTCAGCTCCAATAACTCTTGCCTTAAGTTCAATCGAAGCTTCTCTAGATTCTGATTTAAATCCAACTGGTCTAATATTCAAAATATTTCTATCAGGGCTTCTATTAATACATGAAATGCGGTAACCAGCTTTACCAATTTTCATTGTACTATCATATTTAGGCCAAGCTTGTCCAAAAAGAGGTGCAGTTGATACTAAAAAAAGGAGAGAAAAAATTATGCGCATACACTAAAATTGATATTCCAAAGTTAATAGAATAGTTTTAATTTTCCACTTAAACACAGTCTATGGCATTTGACGTAAAAATACATGAAAATAAGGGCCTAAAAATGATTCAACTCATTGATAATTATACCCAGACTGTAATTGAAATTGAAACAAGAGGTGCTTTAATGAATAGCTGGAAAGTGATTGTTGAGGGAAAGCCTTTAGAACTCATATTAGGTAATCAGTCTAGCTTGCTAAATCATAAAGAACCTAAGGACGGCTTGTCTAAAGAGGAGCATGTAAGTTTTGAAATGAATGGTTTTCGAAGTGGCAAAATGAGTCCTTTTTCTTGTAGAATAGAAAAAGGTAGGTACCAGTTTGACAATCAAAATTATCAATTAAATAAATTTTACCTAGGGGAACATGCAATGCATGGATTAATATATGATGCCAACTTTCAAATGCAATCAACAAAAATTGACAAAGACTGCGCGAGTGTTCAACTAGCATTTGAATACCAAGGTAGCGACCCTGGCTACCCTTTCATTTATCAAATAATGGTGGAATGGACATTATTTTCCAATAATAAAATCAACTCAAAAACAACCATTATAAATAAATCTAACAATAGAATGCCTATCATGGATGGATGGCATCCATATTTTACTTTAGGAGGAATTGTGAATGACTATTTGCTTGAATTCAAATCCATTGGAAAGATTGAAATGGATAATTCTATGATCCCAACAGGAAAAATCATAGAAGAAAATTATTTCAATAATGGGCAAAAAATAAATGTTACTCATTTTGATGATTGCTATCAATTAGATCCGATTCAAAATGAGGTTTCCATTCGTTATGAAGGGAAAACCGTTACAGTATCCCCCAAACATAATTATCCTTATTTGCAAATTTACACACCTGATAACCGTCAGAGTATCGCAATTGAAAATTTAAGTGGTGCGCCAAATTGTTTTAATAATAAAATGGGGCTCCAAATAATGGAACCCCGTGATCAAATGTATTTTGAAACAACTTACCAATTTAAGTCAGACATTGTATAATACTGAAATAAATTAAATCACAAAATCAATACTTGTGATGTTGATAGAGTAGTCAAATTAATGTTGCATTACTGCTGTAACACTAATTTCTACATTTACGTTTCTAGGTAAAGTTTTTACTGCCACTGTTTCACGAGCAGGAAAATCTGCTGTAAAATAGCTACCATAAACCTGGTTAACTGCAGCAAATAAATCCATGCTACTTAAAAAAATACTTGTTTTAACAACATGATCAAAATTGATTTTTGCTTCTTCTAAAATCGCTTTAATATTTTCCATTACCTGAGTGGTCTCCGCTTCGATCGAAGACAATACCAATTCACCTGTAGCTGGATCAAAAGCAACTTGGCCACTTGCAAATAAAAAACCGTTTGCAATAACAGCTTGGCTGTATGGACCAATAGGCGCTGGCACTTTATTAGTTTGAATGATCTGTTTTGACATATTTATAATTTTAGAATTGCAATTTCTATTTTTTTGACCAAAACCAGCCTATTTTTGCACTACAATTTTAGAACTTGGCAAGATTATTAATCATAGATACTGCTTTAGAAGAAGCGATCGTTGCGATCAGCAATGAGGGTAAAATTATTGCAGAACTTTCAAATAAGGAAGCGCATAGTCATGCTAGTTTTATCCAAGTAGCAATTGAAAAATTACTTGAAGCACAAAACATTGTCATAAATGACATCGATGCAATTGCAGTAACTTTAGGACCAGGAAGTTATACAGGATTGAGAGTTGGATTAGCAACAGCCAAAGGTATTGCCTATGCAATCCAAAAGCCTCTAATTGGGCTATCCACCCTATCCGCATTAGCACATAAAGCCTTAAAAATAGGTTCAACAAATATGCCAAATGGATTTCAGGTATTTCCTATGATAGATGCACGGAGAATGGAAATATTTGGGGCCATTTATATTGACCAATCTCTAGATATAATATTGCCTGAGCAAGCAATCGTTTTGGATCAAATCCAATGGAACAGCCTAATAACTAAACCAACGGTATGTATCGGAAATGGTACCGCGAAAACAAAGGGTTTTATTAGCCAATTTGAAGTCTCCTACCAGGATGGCAGCTATACAAGTTTAGATTTGCTAGAAATGGCTTCCGAAAAACTAAAAAACGGGCAATTTGAGGATCTAGCCTATGTTAGTCCAAATTACCTTAAAGAAGTTTATATCCTTCCTGCCAAATAAATACATATTATAAAAAATTATGTATTATTTATTCATTAACTTTGCGCTGAATCAAAATTCATAACCCCCAATATGTAATTTGTCATGAATCAAACATTAAACTTGCTACAATTAGCAAATGGCACCACACCATTAAAAGTGGATTTAATACATAGCAAGAAAGCTGCTATGATTTTAAGAGCTTTGAATCACAAACTTCGTCAACAGATTTTAAAATTGATTGACGAACATCAAAAAATGACTGTAACCGAAATCTATGTAAAACTTAGATTAGAACAATCAGTCGCCTCTCAACATTTAGCCATATTAAGAAGGGCTGGAATTGTTGTTACAATTCGTGAAGGTAAATTCATCTTCTATATGGTGGATTACAATCGCCTTGAACAAGTAAACCAATTTGTAGAACAATTAGTTGGATAATATGGAGTTAAGTTTAGCTCAATTTTTAACCTTATCTAAAGAAGATTCAGTTCAAGTTATTGATACTAGAACTAGTTCGGAATTTCTAGAAGGATTCATACCTGGATCAATTCATATAGAGCTAGATGAAATAAAAACTTTGAACGCACTCAAAATAATGGAGCAAGATTGCCCCATTATTTTGGTGTGTACGAATGGCACAGAAGCATTAGCAATTAAAAAGTTCGAACTATTAGGTTACACACAAGTGAAAGGTTTTTTAAAGGGCGGATTTGCTTCATGGGTTGAAGCAGACCAAAAAATAGATCTAATCATTGAAGTCGAAGTAGACGAATTAGCAATGGACATACCATTTGACGAATACCTAATGATATTAGATATTCGAACAGAAGATGTATACGATAAAGCACATATTAAAGACTCGATCAATCTTCCTTTAATTGAATTTAGCGACCCTGGTTCAATGTCTGAATTAGACGAACACTTTAATATTTATATTATTGATGATTTAGGCAAACAATTATTGCTCGCGGCTTCTATTCTAAAAAAACAGGGTATTCACAATATAAGAATTGTTCAAGATGGTTGGGATGCCGTTGAATTTTTGAAAAACAAATTCACAATTGTATCTTCTCCAAAGAAGCCAACTATTACCGAAAATTAGTCTACTAATAAATGACCATAAGTAGCTGCGTCATAAGTATAACGCCATCTACGATGACTCCATAGATAATTTGAAGGGTGTTGTTTTATTTTTTCTTCTAATACTTTTACATATTGTGCAGTCAATTGTCCATCTTTAAAATAATTAGGAGCTGTAGTCATTAATTCATAATGCGCATGGTAATAACCTCTTTTAGTACTATGGAAATGAATGAAAACCTGTGCAGTATTATTTAGCTTAGCCCCTTTCTCAGGCCCTTTTACAAAAGGTGTTGGTTGTCCAAAAAATGAAACCCAATAAGCAGACTTAGGATTCCCAGGATTTTGATCCGCAGCTAAAGCCATTGCATATTGACCACTAGATGCGTATTGATGGAATTGATTTTTGAAATTAGTAGCAGGAATCATTATACTGCCATACCTTTTTCGCATATCTAAAATAAGTCTATCAAAAAATTTATTGCTTAACGGCATATAAACTGCAATAAGAGGATACTTGCCATATTTTGCTGCACCCCAGTTTGCAAATTCCCAATTGAAAAAATGTCCTGCCATTATCTGTACATTTTGTCCAGAAGCATATAGTTCATTAAGCACTTCTACATTCGATGTAAATCTTTTTTTGAACGTCTTGTCGGACATGGAAACCAATTTAATAGTTTCGAAAAATGAATCCGTAAATTTTTGATAAAATTCTTTTGCTATTCTTTTTCGCTCACTTAAGCTTTTATTAGGAAAGGCAATGGCAAGATTATGATCCACAACTGCTACCCTATACTTGAACACTATTCTTAACAAAAACGCAACCCCATCACTCAGTAAGTAAATGATAGGCCAAGGTATTAATGAGATCAAATAAAATAATGCGTAAAAAATAGAATACATAAAATATTATTTACCCGGTTCTACCCAAGCATTGTGTTCTTTAAGTAATAAAATTAATTCATCTACTGCAACATTACTATCTATATTTCGCTTCATCACTTCTTTTCCTTTATAGAGGGTAATTTTACCAACGCCACTTCCTACATAGCCAAAATCAGCATCTGCCATTTCTCCAGGACCATTCACAATACAGCCCATAATAGCGATCTTCAGACCTTTTAAATGATTGGTTACAGCTCTAATTTTTGCTGTTGTTTCTTGCAATTCAAATAATGTTCTACCACAACTTGGACATGAAATATATTCGGTTTTAGATATTCTAGTTCTTGTAGCTTGTAAAATTCCAAAGGCAGTTGTATTTAACAATTGCTCCAAACTTGCATTATTAAAATAATTACGACCAGACACATTGGAACCTGTGATACTTACTTCATAAGCATCCATAGTTAAACCTAAACAAATACCATCTCCTATACCTTCTAATAACAAAGCGCCTGTTTCTATTGCAAAATGGATTAGATGTTCGTCTGTTGTTTGCCACTTGGAGTCTGTCACTAGAACAATTGGTTGATGGATATCTAATTGCATTAATTTAATAGCCATTCTTCTTACCGCTTGCATTGCATTTTTACATTGGCTGCTTAAGCAAAATACCACTGTCGTGTCTTTTGCAATTTGGAGTAACAATTCGTCGGCAATTGGATGATGATCGCTATAACAATCTAATTGAACAAAATTTAAATGTGGATGCTTTGGGGCAAAAGAAATATAGCTTGCAGCATCTGTAATAGGATGGTACTTCTCTGTATTATTTGCCAATGCACAAATTGCAGGTGAAGCAATAATACTTAATGTACCTGGTAGGTTAAAATTAAGAGGCGCTTGTCCTATAAAAACATAATCTGCTGCAGCATCTGAGATTGCCCACTTATCGGTAATGGCATCATAGGTATAACCAATTGCCACTAAATCAGCTTCTTTAATATCGGTTAGATGACTTAGGTCGGCCACCACTACTGGGACTTGTTTGCCACCAATATTTTTTACAGCAATGGTATTGAATCTTTTATATTCGAATGGACTATAGGGCAATTGTCCTATAGCAGGTAATTGATCAGCATTTTGATTAGAATTCTCTGCATACCTTTTTACTAAATCTTTACAAACAGGAATTTCTAATTCTGGATCTTCTGTTAAACTCACTCTAATCGTATCACCAATACCATCTTCTAATAATGTGCCAATACCTATTGCACTTTTGATTCTTCCATCTTCTCCATCACCTGCTTCCGTTACTCCTAAATGCAATGGATATAATTCATTGAACTCTTGATGCATTTGCTGAATCAACAAACGATAAGCTTGAACCATTACCTGAGGATTACTTGATTTCATACTCAATATAATCTGATGGTAATCCAAACTTCTAGCTATTCTTAAAAACTCCATCGCACTCTCTACCATGCCAATCGCAGTATCACCATAACGACTCATTATACGATCACTTAAGGAACCATGATTGGTTCCAATGCGCATTGCAGTACCATGCTCCTTACAAATAAGCACTAAAGGTGTAAATCTTTCTCTTATGCGCTCAATCTCTTCTATATATTCTGCATCCGTATAATCAATCTGTTCAAACTTTTTCTTATCAACGTAATTACCTGGATTCACTCTTACTTTTTCGACAATCTTTGCGGCAATTTCCGCTGCATTAGGTGTAAAATGGATATCCGCTACCAATGGAGTCGTATAACCTTTTGCGTGAAGTATTGCTTTAATATTTGCTAAATTTTCTGCTTCCTTTTTACTAGGAGCGGTAACACGAACCAATTCAGCACCTGCTTCTATACAACGAATCACTTGAGCAACAGTAGCGTCAGTGTCCATCGTATCAGTCGTTGTCATAGTTTGTACACGAATTGGATGCCCCCCTCCAATGACTAGATTGCCCACTTTTACTGGTCTAGTTTGGACGCGCTTATAAGACGTTAATGATTCAGAATAATATTGCATAAAACGTTCTAATTAGATAATAATTTTTAATTCAAATTAACGAACCCCTTTGAAGAATCCTTCTTTCATTAAGATTGACTTCAATAAATTAATATTTCTGTTTTTCAAGTCATTGCCGTCAGTTGCACTTGTATGCAATACAAAGAAATAAGGATGTAAGTTCTCTTCAATATATCCGACTACCCATGCTTGATTTCCAAGGGCATTATCTGTTGCTACTAAATAACTTAATTTATAATTAGAATTCGCCTCTTTCAAAATCATTTTACTAAAAAGCTCTTGACTTCTTTTTTGGAAAGGCAAACCTTTAAAATACAACTGCTTGATAAAGCCTAATTGCTCATCGGCAGTAATTAAAAGAGATTCATCTCTCCAAAAGCTATCCATATTCGCACTCACAATGCCTTTTCCATAATGAATAGAATCAATTTCTTGTAAAATTTCATTTCTTCCAATTTGCTTTACCAATTGTTGATAGTAGGCGCTTGAATCAAGTGATACCCATGTATTGCTATCTGCATTTAATTGCCCTTTATCAAATCCAATTAGAATAGGCAAAGCGAAAAATGTATTCAATGGCGCATAACCACTGTCTTTGTAGGCAGACAAATTATAAATGGTAAAAGCTTCTGTGCTGTTTTCCATTAATGCAAAGCTACCTTTCATGCCAGCACTGTCTATTTGTTTGCCAATTGCATCATTGATTTTAACATTATTTGGGGTGCAAGCAAATGCACCAAAGGCGATAAGAATAAGAACTGAAATCTTTTTCATAAAATAAATTGAAAAGGCTATGAAACAAAATACACTCCACAAATAGATGTGAAGTGTATTGTGCTATAATTTATGTGTAACAAATACTATTGTACACCCAACAATTCCACTTCAAAAATCAAAGTAGACCCTGGTCCAATTACTGGTCCTGCTGAACGTTCGCCATAAGCTAATTCAGAAGGAATGAATAATTTCCATTTGCTTCCAACTGTCATCAATTGCAAAGCTTCTTGCCAGCCTTTTATCACACCGTTTAATGGGAAACTTATTGGCTCACCTCTTTGAACTGAACTGTCAAATACTTCCCCAGTAATTAAAGTGCCATGGTAATGACATCTTACGGTATTTTTTAAAGTAGGCTTTGTGGTATCTGTACCAGCCACCAATACTTCATATTGTAAACCATTGGTTAAACGAACCACTCCTGGTCTTTTTGCATTTTCTGCTAAAAATGCCGCGCCTGCTGCTCTGTTTACAGCGATTTTTTCTGTACTCATTTTATCTTGGTAGTTTTTAATACATAAATCAATTAAGCTATCTGGAATAGCTGATTTGGCAATTACACCTGCCTGCATCCCTTTTTTGAATAAATCAAAATTGACATCTTGTAAGCCCTGGCCTTTTAAACTTTGTGCAATTCTATAACCCAAAGCATAAGAGGCACTATCCTTTGTTGTCTTTATAAACTGTGCTGCCGTGTAAGTGACAGCTATTTTTGATTTTGTTACTGGTACAACTTTGGCTGGATTTGCTTTTTTTACAGTTGTAGGAGCTGTAGCCTGAACAACTGGCTTGGATTGTGCCCAAACAGAAATACTGCCAACTAATGTCAATGCAACAAGAATTATTTTTTTCATCTTCAACAAATTGAAATTTAGACCCCAAAAGTACGCCAGAATCAGTTTAATTAGACAATAATTCTTGAATTCTTTGCGCTACCCTATTTGCTTCAAAGTCCTTGATAATCAGCGCCATTTGAGCGGCAATTTGAGGATTGCATAAATTACCAATACTTCCTTCGTGTCGGTGCTTTAATTCGGTAGAATAAGTAAAATTACCTGCCTCAATATCTAATCCAATTTTTTTATAGGCGTCTCTAAATGGCATGCCACCATTCACTAGTTTATTCACTTCCTCGACACTAAATAAGAACTTGTATTTTGGATCGTTTAATAAGTCTTTTTTTACTTCCATACCTTCTATCATCAATGTTGCCATTTCAATACAATGGTTTAACTCTGTAAATGCAGGAAATAAATGTTCTTTTAATAGTTGTAAGTCGCGATGATAACCTGAAGGAAGATTGGTTGTCATCATCATGATTTCATTTGGCAAAGCTTTAATTCGATTGCAATAAGAACGAATTAATTCAAATACATCTGGATTTTTTTTATGTGGCATGATGCTTGACCCAGTTGTTAAGGCTTCTGGAAATTGAATGAAACTAAAATTTTGATTCATAAATAAACAGGCATCCATACTCAATCTAGCGAGCGTATCAGCTATATTGGCCATGGCCATTGCAGTCACACGCTCTGCCTTCCCTCTACCCATTTGTGCATACACCACATTATAATTCAAGGTATCAAAACCTAATAATTCCGTTGTCCTAGTTCTATTGATTGGGAAAGAAGAACCATATCCGGCTGCAGAGCCTAATGGATTTTTATTCACCACTTTATAAGCGGCTTTCAACATGATCATATCGTCCACAAGGCTTTCTGCATAAGCGCCAAACCACAAACCAAACGAAGAGGGCATGGCTAATTGCAAATGCGTATAGCCAGGTAATAAATCCGATTGATGTGACTCACTTTTTGTTTGTAATAAATTGAAAAAGGATTGTATAGAATCGGTTAACTTGATAATTTCGGCACGTAAAAACAATTTAATATCAACAAGTACTTGGTCATTTCTACTCCTTGCGCTGTGAATTTTTTTTCCAATATCCCCAAGTTTTTTTGTTAAAAGCATTTCAACTTGTGAATGGATATCTTCGACACCTTCTTCCAATTCAAAATTACCTGACTGAATTTGATTATAAATTTCAATCAATACTTTTTTGAGTTGTACTTGTTCCTCCTTGGTCAATAAACCTACTTCAGACAACATCGTTGTATGTGCAATAGAACCCAGAACATCATAAGTGGCAAGGTATTGATCCATTTGCTGATCCTTACCTATCGTAAATTGTTCTACTAAACTTGATGTTTGATTATTTTTTTGCCAAAGTTTACTCATAAGATAAAATATTTTCAAGTAGTTGAATATAAGTTTCAATTCCCAATTCAATTTCTTGTATAAAGATAAATTCATCTGCCGAATGGCTTCGTGCAGAATCACCAGGACCTATTTTTAAAGTTGGAAAGGGCATTAAAGCTTTGTCTGATGTGGTGGAAGATCCAAAATACCCCTTACCTAATGCAATACCTGCTTTAATCAACACATGATCCAATGCTATACTTGAAGATCTTAGTCTTAAACTTCTTGGCGTTACTTTAGAACGTACATTTTGAGCAATCGTTTCTAAAATTGCTTCAAAGGAATACAATTCATTAACCCTAATATCAACTACCATTTTACAAGAAGCAGGCACCACATTGTGTTGCTTATTATCCGTCTCAATTACAGTCACACTCATTTTAACGGGACCTAATAATGGAGATACTTTATCAAAAGAATACGTTTTAAACCATTCCAAGTCTGCTAGTATTTTATACAAAGCATTCTCGCCCTCTGCTCTAGCTGCATGACCAGCAATTCCTGTCGCTTCAACATCTAAAACCATTAGGCCTCTTTCTGCAATGGCCATTTCTAATAAAGTAGGCTCGCCCACAATTCCAAATTGGATAGATGGAATTGATTTAAGCACAAGTTCAATGCCATTAGGTCCTGAAATCTCTTCCTCTGCAGATGCTACAAAGACAAGGTTATAAGGCATGTCTTTTCTGTCAAAAAAGTATAAAAAACAAGCAATCAAACTTACTAGGCATCCGCCAGCATCATTCGTTCCTAATCCAAACAACTTGCCCTCTTTTTCTATTGGTTCAAATGGATCAAGTGTATAACCTTTGTTGGGCCTTACTGTATCATGATGAGAATTCAATAAAATGGAAGGCTTATGTTCGTCAAAATATAAATTAGTTGCCCAAATATTATTGTGAACACGATTAGTAACAATATTATTTTTTTCTAAAAAATCCTGTATACAATCGGCAGTCAAGTCCTCTTCTTTACTAAATGAGGATATTGCTACTAATTGCTTTAATAATTCAACAGCTTCTGATTGTAGCTTTAGAATGAAAGGAAGATTAGGTTGATATTGTTTTTGTGTTGACATTAGATTGTAATTGTTGTACCTATAGTCCCATTTATTAAATCATTCAATTTTTCTGCCCTGCCAATAAGTACAGACTGCACACCTCCCTCAATAGCTTTAAATGCATTATCAATTTTAGGTAGCATTCCTTCAAATATAACTTTTTCGGTCTTGAGTTTTGAATAACTTACTTTATCAATTTTTGCAATTACAGAGTTAGGGTCATTGATATTCAATAACACACCCTGTTTTTCAAAACCATAAATTAAGTGGACATTAAACTTAGCCGCCATCGCAACAGCAATTGATTGCGCAATGGTATCGGCATTGGTATTCAATAATTGACCTTGCCCATCATGGGTAATTGGTGCTACTACTAATTTCATCTGACGCTCTAAAAGAGATTCAAGTAAATCCGAGTTGATTGCATCCACATCTCCCACAAAACCATAATCTATAGATACATGGTTTCTTTTATGCGCTTTAATTAAATTTCCATCTGCGCCAGTCAACCCTATCGCATTCGCGCCTAAGGATTGCAGTTGTGCAACAATATTTTTATTGATTGCACCTGCATAAACCATGGTGACAATCTTAAGTGTCTCTTCATCTGTCACCCTTCTTCCTTCAATCATTGTTTGTTGAACACCCATGTCATTCGCCAAACTTGTGGCTAACTTACCACCACCGTGCACTAAAATTGCCTGCCCTTTGATTGTGGCAAATGCCTGAAGGCACTCGGTTAACAATGCAGGATTGTCAACGATATTGCCTCCTATTTTAATGATGTATAAGGTTTCCATAAGTTTTGCTATGCCTTTTATTTTACGATGCTGTTTTTATGATGCTTTTTTATTATTTTGAAGCATCCATTGTTTTTAAAATTTCAGCTATGACTGCCTGAGCTGCCCAAACTCTATTAGAAGCTTCTTTCGTAACCAAACTATTTGGTCCATCTAAAATTGCATCACTCAACTCTACATTACGTCGAACAGGCAAACAATGCATCACTTTTGCATTATTAGTTAAGGCTAGTTTGCTATTCGTCAACATCCAATTCGAATCTGTACATAAAACCTTCCCATAATCATTGAATGCACTCCAGTTTTTTACATACACAAAATCCGCGTCTTTTAAAGCCGCTACTTGGTCATGTGTAATTGTAGCACCCTCAGTAAATTGTGTAGCTAATTCATATCCTTCTGGATGTGTAATCACAAAATCTGCCTCACCCCATGCATTCATCCATTGACTAAAACTATTGGAAACGCATTGAGGGATGGATTTAATATGCGGCGCCCATGTCAAAACAACTTTAGGTTTTTTATGATTGAATGCAGCATTAGAAGTCATTGATTCCTGAATGGTAATAATATCTGTCAATGATTGCAATGGATGTAAGGTCGCAGATTCTAAACTCACTACTGGAATCCCAGCATATTGGATAAACTGGTTAATAATCTTTTCACTATAATCATCTGCCTGATCCTTTAATCCAGGAAATGTTCTTATGCACAAAATATCAAAATAGCTTCCAAGAACAGGAGCCGCATCTTTAATATGTTCAACAGTAGTGCCATTCATAATAGCACCTTCTGTAAATTCTAAAGCCCACCCTTCTTTATCTACATTAAAAACGATGGCTTCCATGCCTAAATTCTGTGCAGCGACTTGAGTACTTAATCTTGTTCTCAAACTTGGATTTAAAAACAACAAGCCAATTCTTTTACCCGATCCTAAATTTTTATCAAGCAAGGGTGATGCCTTATACGCCAATGCTCTTTGAACAAGCGCATTCATATTTGTTACATCCTTTACACTAATAAATTGTTTCATTTGCACTGTTTAAACGGTCTTATCCTGCAGCTGCGCAATCGCGTTCTGCAATCTATTTAAAAATAAATCGATATCATTTTTAGTAATCGCTAAAGAGGGTAACAAACGAATCACATTTGGCTTTGCTTCTCCGGTAAAAACCTTAAAGTCGTTTAACAATACTTTTCTTATGTCTTGCAAACCCTCTTCCATTTCAAATCCAATCATTAAACCTCTTCCTCTCACCGTTTTCACGCCTTTTATTTGTTCCAAAGCTTGGATCAAATATGCACCTTGTACTTTTGCATTATCAATCAATTGATCCTTTTGCATCACTTCTATCACAGCTAATGCTGCAGCACATGCCAAAGGATTGCCACCAAATGTAGTACCCAACATGCCAAACTTCGCTTGAATATGTGGCGCAATCAAAATGCCACCAATTGGAAATCCATTCCCCATACCCTTTGCTATTGAATAAATATCTGCATTGACACCAGCATGGTCATGTGCAAAAAATTGACCAGTTCTTCCATAGCCACATTGTACACTGTCTGCAATATAAACTGCACCAAAATCGTCACATACTTTTCTGATTGCTTGTAAGAATTTGTTTGATGCTTCATGAATGCCTGCAACTCCTTGAATACCTTCAATAATCACTGCTGCTATTTGATCCCCTTGCTCGGCAAAGCATGTATGCAATGCAGCAATGTCATTCAAAGGAAGAAAAATGATATTGTTGGTCTCATTCACTGGCGCAACAATACTTGGATTGTCTGTAGCAGCTACAGCTAAAGAAGTTCTTCCATGAAATGCTTTATTAAAAGCAATAATTTTTTTTCTGCCAGTATGGAAAGAGGCAAGTTTCAATGCGTTTTCATTTGCTTCTGCCCCGCTATTACATAAGAATAATTGAAAATCTTTTTTACCACTAACCATATTCAATGCATCTGCCAATTGCGATTGAATTGGCATGATCACTGAATTTGAATAAAAGGCAATCGCATGCAATTGATCTTCTATCCTTTTTACCCAATGCGGATTGGTATGACCAATACTGATGACCGCGTGTCCTCCATACATGTCTATATACTCCTGTCCCTTGTCATCCCACACACGGCTTCCTAATGCTTTCGTAATAGCGATTGGATTTAAAGGATAAACATTGAATAAGGACATGAGGATAATATTATAAATTGATTGGAAAAATTAGATTGTTTGGATAAAGAATGATGATTGATTTAAAATATTTATGAGTGAATTGTTAAAAATAATTGGCTTTTAATTTCAAACCAGTTGTCTCTTCTATTTCAAACATCAAGTTCATATTTTGAACTGCTTGACCCACTGCTCCTTTTAATAAATTATCAATCACAGAATGAATCGCAATTTTATTACCCTGCTTTTCGATATGTATTAAACACTTGTTGGTATTCACTACTTGTTTTAAATCAATGTTATTTTTTGAAACATGTGTAAATGGATGCGCAAAATAATAGGCTTCATACAATTCATAGAGTGCTTCTATTGACGAGTCAGAACTAATAACCGAGGTCACAAAAATACCTCTTGTAAAATCACCCCTCCATGGTACAAAATTTACATCCACTTTTTCATTAGGTTGTAGCTGAGCCAAACTTTGACCAATCTCGTGTATATGTTGATGATCTAAGGCCTTGTATGCTTGTATATTATTTTCCCTCCAGCTAAAATGACTTGTTACAGACAAGCCCTGTCCTGCACCAGTTGAACCTGTTATACCAGTAGTATAAACATCAGTCAAAAGCCCTTTAGCAGCTAATGGCAATAAACCTAATTGAATTGCTGTGGCAAAACATCCTGGATTAGCAATATTTTTTGCTTGTTGAATTTCACTTCTTTGTAATTCTGGTAAACCATATACAAATCTTCTATCTCCAATGTTCGAAGCACTTGTCATTCTAAAATCATGAGATAGATCAATGATTTTTACTTTCGCATTTATTGCATTTGTTGCTAAAAACTTCTTAGCATCACCATGACCCAAACATAAAAACAATACATCGATTGATTGATCTAATACATTTGTAAATTTCAAATCTGTATCACCTACTAAATCAGCATGTACTTTACTCACCAATTCTCCTGCATTGCTTGTGCTATGTACAAAAGTTATCATTGCATTAGGATGACCTAATAGCACACGTAGCAATTCACCACCTGTATATCCAGCACCACCGACAATTCCAACTTTTACTTTTTGCATCTTAAGTTATTTATTCGATACTTTTAAGTGATGATAAATGCCCACTTGATTACCAAATATTTTCGTAAATCCTCTTACATCTGCACCAGTCCATCCTGTATTCATCTCTCCATACTTACCAAACTTAGCACTCATTAAATCATTCGGAGATTCAATACCAATAATCTGGAAACGATATGGATTTAATTGAATAGATACTTCGCCAGTTACTTGTTCTTGCGAATTGATTAAATAAGCTTCGATATCACGCATCACTGGATCCAAAATTTGACCTTCATGCAGCCAATTGCCATAAAACTGTGCCAACTGATCTTTCCATGACAATTGCCATTTTGTTAACACATGTTTTTCTAATGCATGATGTGCTTTTAATATCACCATTGGTGCAGCAGCTTCGAATCCAACTCTGCCTTTGATTCCAATAATCGTGTCACCCACATGTATATCCCTGCCAATACCATATGCTCCAGCAATGGATTGAATATATTGAATCGCTTTTGTTGGATACTCAAAGCTTTGTCCATTTACTTTTACAATTTCACCTTTTTCAAAACCGATCACCATTTCCTCTTCCTGTCCATCTTTAGTCATAGGAGTTGGCCATGCAGTTTCTGGTAAAAAACCTTTAGATTGTAATGTTTCTTTACCTCCAACGCTTGTACCCCATAATCCTTTATTGATAGAATAGGCTGCTTTTTCAAAATTCATTTCAACCCCTTTTGACTTTAAATAGTCTATCTCGGCTTCTCTGCTTAATTGTAAATCACGAATTGGTGTTAATATTTCAACACCTGGAATTAAGATCTGAAAGATCATATCAAAACGCACTTGGTCATTGCCTGCTCCTGTGCTCCCATGTGCCACTAATTTAGCATCTAAATTTTTCACATGCTCTGCTATATGTAAAGCTTGACTTAATCTTTCGGCGCTTACACTTAATGGATAGGTGTTATTTTTTAAAACATTTCCATAAATCAAATATTTGATGATGCTGTCATAATATCCTTCAACCGCTTGAACTGTTGTATGGGATTTAACACCCAAAGCATAAGCATGTAACTCAATTTTTTTTAATTCAGCTTCATCAAAACCACCTGTATTAACAACAACACTATGTACCTCTAACCCTTTATCCTCTGTTAAATATTTTACACAAAATGTCGTATCTAAACCACCGCTAAATCCTAAAACAACTTTTTCCATGTTCATTTATTTTTTTGGTTCAAATAACATCGCAGTACACATACAGTTTTTGCGATCTTTACTCTTTAAAATTTCATAATTCACACAACTCTTACAGCCAGCCCAGAACTCTTCATCATCCGTTAGTTCACTATAGGTCACTGGCTCGTAACCCAACTCTGAGTTGATTTTCATGACTGCTAGTCCAGTTGTTAATCCAAATATTTTTGCATCAGGATATTTATCTCTAGACAATTGAAAGATTGCTTGTTTGATTTTTTTTGCAATACCACTTTTTCTAAAAGCAGGCGCAACTATCAATCCACTATTGGCAACAAACTGACCATGCTGCCAAGCTTCAATATAACAGAAGCCAACCCATGTTCCATCTTCGGTATGTGCAATAACAGATTTACCTTCTTCAATTTTTTGCGCTACATAAGCTGGGCTTCTTTTTGCAATACCTGTACCTCTTGCTTTTGCAGAGGCCTCCATTTCATCCGTAATCGCAATAGCATAAGACACATCGCCAACAAGGGCTACACGTACAATAATATTTTGTTCCAATGATCAATAAAATTTAAAGGAATGACAGTTCTGGCGTTAAATTACTTTCGGGGATTTTTCCACTGATAGGGGCAATTGCCAACTGCTCGTCCTATCAGAATCCGCGTCGCGTAGAATGCGACAGCCTAAAGGGACTGTGCAAAACAAGGGTAGCTGCGAAATTCGCAGTCATCATTAAAGTATTATTTTGTCCCTGTTTCATGTTGGAAACAAATTTATAAAATAAAATAGACAAAACAGGCCTTAAAAATAGGCTATTTTGAATTTCAGGCCTTCAATCATCCAATTAGGTCTATAAATGAATAGTTGTTAGTTTTTTTAAGGCAATTTTATCTTCTGTTTTATACTAAATCATAACTTTGTACAAATCATCACTTATGAAAACAACCCTCCTTAAAGGCGTAAAATTATTTTCAATTTCTTTCAGTATTTTTTTAATGGCTTGCGGAAATGATTCTGCGAGCAAAACGGAAACAATGGATAGTACTTCTACTAGTACAGTTGTAGATTCTACAGTAACATATGATATCAGTTTAGTTGATAATAAAAAAGATCCAACATGCGGCATGCCAGTTACAGCAGGCATTACGGATACGGCACATTATGAAGGCAAAGTAATTGGATTTTGCGCAACAGGATGCAAAGAGGAATTTTTGAAAGATCCTAAAGCAAGTATTGCAGCTGCCGAGATGAAATAAGAGTTATATAAAATAAACTTACAACAAAAAGCCCTCATCAAGTATTACACTTTTTGAGGGCTTTTATATTCATTCAATTTGACTTGTTGTTGTAAATACTTCGAAAGAAAGATGAAAAATAACTTAACTAAATAAGTAATTAATATCCTCCTTAGTCAAGGATTTCACAAAGCCATCTTCGTCAGAAATTAGTTCTTTAGCGAGTGATCTTTTACGATCTTGTAGTTTCAAAATTTTATCTTCTACTGTATCATTACAAATCATTCGATAAGCGAAGATATTTTTTGTTTGCCCAATACGGTGTGTTCTATCAATCGCTTGTTGCTCTACAGCTGGATTCCACCAAGGATCTACTATATAAACATAATCAGCCGCTGTTAAGTTTAACCCTACACCACCCGCTTTTAAAGAGATCAAGAAAACACGACAGTTTGGATCATTTTGGAATCGGTCGATTGCTTTTTCTCTTTCTTGTATAGTGCTAGAACCATCAAAATATTCATGGTCAATACCTAGTTTAGTCAAGGCTTCTCTAATCAATCCAAGCATTCCTAAAAACTGAGAAAATACTAAGGCTTTATGTTCACTAATATTCTCTACTATTTCTCTTGTTAACTCTTCAAGTTTAACAGATTCATTTGGATAAGACTCATCTTTTATGATAGCAGGGCTGTCACAAATTTGACGCAATTTCATTAAGCCCTGCAATATTGATAATTGCGCTTTTTGTACACCTTTCTCTTCTACCAACCCCATTAATTTATCACGATAATCATTTCTATAAGCCTCGTATATTTTACGTTGCGCAGTCCCCATCTCGCAATATAAAACCATTTCTTGCTTCTCTGGCAAATCCTTTGCTACTTGCTCTTTCGTTCTTCTTAAGATAAATGGAAATACAAATTTACGTAGATGTTCTTTTTGCTCTTTCTCATCAAACTTATCAATTGGCATAGAAAAATTATGCTTGAAATATTCTACAGAACCAAGCATGCCAGGATTCAAGAAATTCATTTGTGCATAAATGTCAAAAGTATTGTTCTGTAAAGGCGTACCACTTAAACATAATTTATTTTCAGCCTCCAATAAACAGGCAGCTTTCGTCACCTTGCTTGTTGGATTTTTGATTGCCTGGCTTTCATCCAAAATCACGTAATCAAATTTAACTTCTACAAAGTTTTTAATATCACTTCTTAAAGTACCATAAGTAGTAATGATCACTTCCACTGAGTTGTCTGATAATTTTGCTTTATTCCTTGTGCCGCCATGATGGATCATGAAACTTAAACTTGGAGTGAATTTTTTTAATTCATTCTGCCAGTTAAATAGCAAAGTTGTTGGACAAACCACCAAGGCTAATAATTTTCCTTTTTTCTCTTTCAAGTGTTGCAAGAAAGATAAGGTTTGGATGGTCTTACCCAATCCCATGTCATCTGCCAAGATCCCACCCCAACCTACATCGTGCAAATAATTCAACCACTGGAATCCACTAGCCTGATAAGGTCTTAAAATTGGATCTAAATGTGCAGGTGGTTTTACATCAGCAATAGTATAATGTTCTCTGATCTTTTCAAATTTCCCTTCTAATTGGAAAATCAATTCTTCCTCATCACGTTGTTGGTATAATTCATCTAAAACAGAGAAATGGTACTTGCTTAATTTTAAATTGTCCGCCTTGCCCTCTCCTACCTTAAATAATAGTGCATATTTATTCAACCACTGTTCTGGTAAGACACCTAAGCTACCATCTTTCAATGGGACAAACTGTTGTTTATTCATCAACATTGTCTTGATGTCTTGAATGCTTACTTTTTGTTCACCAAAAGAAATCTCCACTTTAGCATCAAACCAATCCGTGTTACTACTAATGTATAATCTTGTTGTTGGCTTGGCTGTATTGAACTTGAATTGTTTCAATTGCTCAGTGCCAAACAATGGAATTTGTTTCTCTTTTAAAGTATCTATAAACAAGAAGAACCAGTTATTCTTTAAAACTTCAGCTCCTTTTAATGCCAATACATTGCCTTCGTTAGGTCTAATAAATCCAGAATGCAATTGCTCAATAACCCCTACCAATTGACGTTCTGCTGCTAAATCCCTTTCTAAGATCATCAGCTTGTCGCCTAATTGCTGAATAACAGATGGGCCATCTTCTTTTTGAACCACAATATCATTATAAACAAACAACGGTTCAAAAAATAAGTAGTCCCCATTTTCTTTCAAAAGAATTTGTAATTGCGGTTTTACACCTTTTACTTTTTCTTGCGATACATGATCTAATGCAACTGCATAATTTTTGGACAAAGGCAATACTGTAGACTGCAAATAATTTGGCCACTCTTTTGCAGAAATTTTTTGAAATCCTTTTGGTAAAAATTGTTCTACCCAATTTATATCCATTCTATTTTTCCAATAGAAAAATTGCTGTGCTTGTTGGAATAAAAAATAAGACTTTGCGTGGTTATCTACTAATTTTACAGGGCCATTTGGCAAAATAACTTGCGCATGAACAATAAAATCTTCGCCCGCTTTCTCTACTTTAAAACTTGGCTGAACAGGATGAAAAACCAATTCTGATTTAATCAAATTTGCTGTTGTAAAGGTTTTATTATGACCTACGAAAAACACAAATGGATGCTCTGACAAATCGCGCCATACTTTTTCCATTTTAGGATGCAAGTATTCTTGCATCAATTCTTTGGTTTCATCAGGCAAACTTGCTTCATCTGCATGAACAATGGTATCCCAGATACCTTGAAAAGGAGAATTCTTATTCAAGTACTTGGTCATTTCCACTGGTTGTAATTTTCTCACCGTTTGCAACAAAGCTTTATCCTCTTCTTGGATATCATAAGGCGTGACAAATTTTAAGATATCAATCTTCTCTACTTTACCAACATACGCATTCTCTTCTTCATTTGCCTCTCCTCTAACCACATGAAAAGACAAATAGGGATAATTATGTTCATCCTGCTGAATTACCAAACCATAGCGTTCAATCGTTTTTTGTGGGCCTTTAATTGTGCTATCATCTGAATCAGAGGAATCCACTTTCTTACTATGGGATTGAAATCTTACCACTTCGATAGGTGGCGCTTTTGTTACCGCCTCGCCCCCATTAACTTTTTGAATACTAGGATCTAATACTTTTAAGAATGGCTTCCCATCATGATAAGTAAATTCAAATTTATCTCTAATATCATCGGACAAGCTATACCCATACAATGCCAATAATTTATTTTTTTCTCTATCCCAATTACGAATCGTCTCAAAATAATCTGCCCCTTTTAACTGAAACAATTGTAATAAGAGCATTGTCTTGTGAATACATAATGGATAAGCCGTCTCAGACAAACAATCACAAGAAGTATCAAAAAAACGTTCTTCATTTTTCTGAATAATCAAATGATGGGTTTTGCCCTCCATATCTAATTCCGCAACCACTTTTTCATTTTCACTTGAAATGATATGTGGACGGATTGTTTTTAAAGTCTGCTCCGCCTGATCGAATGTGGTAGAAGAACAAAGCATCTTGATCGATTTTAAATCGATGGCTTTAGTTCTAAGTAAAGTATGTGTTGTTTTATAAGATGTCGCTTGGTATTCTAATTGGTTTTTATCCAAAAGATCTTGAATAAAAAACAAAGCAGCAGCTTTATGTCTACACACTTCTGATAAATTATACGGACATCCACATCTTAATGATAAGGTAGCTGCAGAAGTGAAATTCTCAATTGTTACTTTATAGTAGGTGCTGTAACCATCGTCTTTTACGCGACAATGAATGTTGCCAATCATTGGATCGAATTTGACCAATTCGATATTTTTTAATGCAAAAATGCGTTTACCACGACGGATCACTTCTTCGGTGCCGTAACTATAAATATGTTTAACAAGATAGGGTAGTGCCATAATTAAAAATGCAAATTACCCTCTGTAAAAAGGGCAATTTGCAAATGTACAACTTTATAGGCTATTTTAGGGAAAAACTACCCCTGATTCACCAAGGCGCCACTTTTGAAAATTGGTAAAGAGGGCGCAATATCCTTGGTAACACAGTATAGCATGTCATCCTCCAAGCCATAAGCTGCCAAACGATGCCAATGTGTAACCGTTTTAATGTATTCAGATAAATTATCTTTATGCTGGTTGTATAATTGGTTAGCCATAAAACTGCTATCGCAATGAATGGTAAAATGGTCTTTAATTTCCTCGATCACCGCTCCAGCAAAAAGGGCATCTTCGATATTGAATCGGTTCTTCCATCCAGAGCAACCTAAGATTACTGGTGCATTTTGTGCTTTTAAGAATTCTACCACTTTCGTTAAATTAGGGAAAGAACCAGTAATGATTTCTTTAGCACCTTGATTCAATGCCATATGCAATAACTTAGTCCCGTTGGTCGTGGTAATCACTAAGGTTTTATTTTCAATGAAAGACCTTGGATATTCAGAAGGAGAATTGCCATAAGCTAAACCTGGTATAATTTTTCCGTCTCGCTCTCCAGCAGTGATACCACCCGTTTGTTTACCCATCTCAATACAATGCTCTGCAGAATCAACAGGAATAATTTTTGCCGCTCCATTATATAAAGCAGTAGCCATGGTAGATGTAGCTCTAAATACATCAATAATCACTACAACACTGTCTTTTATTTCATAAAGTTCTAATAAGGATGGCGTTAAAATTGTATGTAATGAAGGTTTCATTTTTCGATTATTTGCTTAGTCTGCAAAGATACAAATTGTACAGCTTTATTCCGTTTCTTTTGTACTTTTTTGCTTGCCTAATAATAGAATTTCATTCAATATAATTTCTGTTACGGTTCGTTTAATGTCTTGCTTATCGGTATAGGAATTATTCACCAAACGCCCTTCTATAGCCAATTCCTGACCTTTTAATAAATTCTTTTCTGCATAGTCGGCAAGCTTGGACCAAGCGACTAAATTAAACCATTGAGTGTCCTCCTGCCACTCCCCTTCTGCATTTTTAAAACCATCATTCACTGCTAAACTTAGTTGGGCTAATTTTTTGTTTTCGTCAAAAACTTTGATTTCAGGATTCGCACCTAAATGTCCAATTAATTGGACTTTGTTTTTCATTGCTTTCATAATATGCATTTTAGTTGATACCAAATTTGCACCTAAAAAAGCAACATTTTTTGCGTATTTATTGCATAAAAAAAGGGGACTAATGTCCCCTTTTAACTATTTAATAACTGTATTAAAAACGTTCCTTATTTAAATGGGAACTTAACCACTTTTGCTTTTACTAATGTGTTTCTAATATCAATATATATTTCTGATCCAACTGAAGCATGCGCTGTAGCAACATAACCTAATCCTACAGCCTTGCCTAAGCTTGGCGCCTGCGTTCCAGAAGTTACAGAGCCAATCTCATTGCCAGCTGCATCCTTGATAATATAATAATGACGAGGTATACCGCGATCAATCATCTCAAAACCTACTAATTTCTTTGTCACACCAGCTGCTTTTTGTGCGGCAAGATTTTCTGAATTTGTAAAAGTCTTGTTGAATTTTGTAATCCAGCCTAATCCTGCTTCTAATGGACTTGTTGTATCATCAATGTCATTGCCATATAAACAGAAACCCATTTCTAATCTTAATGTATCTCTAGCACCTAAACCAATTGGCTTTAAACCATATTCAGCGCCGGCTTCAAATAAGGCATCCCAAACCTTATTGGCATTGTCGTTCACATCTTCGAAATAAATTTCAACCCCACCAGCACCAGTGTATCCAGTTGCACTAATCAACACATTATCGATGCCTAACAATTCTCCTTTTACAAAACTGTAATAAGGCAAATTTAAAACATCCACTTTGGTCATGCTTTGAACAATCTTAGTTGCATTAGGGCCTTGCACAGCCAATAGCGCAGTCTTTGCACTTATATTATGCATTTCAACACCCTTGGTATTGAAACTACTAATCCAATTCCAATCTTTTTCAATATTAGAAGCATTCACTACTAACATGTATACCTTGTTCTTCTCTACACAATACACTAATAAGTCATCCACAATGCCACCGGTACTGTTAGGCAAGCAACTATATTGCGCTTTACCATCTTCTAAGACTGATGCGTCATTGCTTGTTACACGCTGAATCAAATCCAGTGCATTTTCTCCTTTTAAAACAAATTCGCCCATATGGCTCACATCAAAAACACCTGCGCTATTTCTTACAGTGGCATGTTCATCATTAATTCCAGTGTAACTAATAGGCATATAATAACCTGCGAATGGAGCCATTTTAGCACCTAAAGCAATATGCTTATGTGTAAAGGGCGTATTTAGTATTTCACTCATCTTGATTTGAATTTGGGCAAAGTTAACTAATAAATAGAAACGCCCTTCTAGAAAGAAAGGCGTTTTCGTATTATAAAAACCACAATTGAATCTGCTATTAATAGGTAAAACGTTGGATCAGCAAGTTCAGCTCTTCTGCTTTTTTAGCAACAGCAGCTACTTTACCTAAACCAGTTGACGTATTCGATGTTATTTGCTGCGTCTTTTTTATTGTTGTAGACTCTTTCTTATCCCCTTTTTTTTCTGACTTCTTTTCCTCTAAAGCACGATCTATTTTTTCTAATTCTTCCAACTTTTGAGCACGTGTTTTTTCCAAATCTTGCTCTACATTTTCACGATCGGCTTTTAATTTTTGTAATTTTTTAACATCCTCGACAATATTATCGTTTTCATCAGAATCAGAATCAGTATCAGATTCGTCCTCATTATCTGACTTGATCTTTTCTAATCCATCGGGAGTCATTTTATATTCAACACCTCTGTCATAAGAATAAGATTCATTGTCCCAATTCTCATTCCATTCATCTACCCAAATATCATCTCCACCAAAATGATTCATCGTTTCAGATCTAACACCTCTACTATTGACTCTTATATTGGTTTGAGACCATCCCTTATTTGTGATTTTAAAACGTTTTCCAACTGGAACAGCAATGGTCATGATTACATGTTGGTTTCTGAATTTATCCTTTTGAGTGATTGCAATTCCTCTATCTAAAAATAAAGTGCTGTCTTGTTGTATAACAGAGAAGTTGATCTTTTGAGCATAGCTATTTGCTTCATTGATAGACTTACCATTACTCATTGTCACATACTTCACTTCAAAACTATCTGTCTTAGACTGTACAATTCTAATTTTCAAATTACGCACACGTACTGTATCATCATTAAAAACTTGGAATGGCTCAATATGAAACCATCTTTGTTCATAATATTTCATTTTTGGAGACGCTGTTACTTCTAGGTATTCTACACCAGGATTCGCTAAGACGATACTTTGTTCAATGGGTTGATTGTGTTTAGAAAAACTATTCCCTACACTACTTATAAAGTAAAATAAACAAACCCAACCCAATGTCCACAAAGCAATAAAACTAGACCTTACCCAAATATTTGCTTTCTTGAAGCCGGCAATTTTGCGCACGATCGAAGCCACTATTGCAACTACTGGCACCCAGATGAATAATAAAATGGTGCCAATAAATGACCAAGTTTGTAAGCCCTCTTCTAGAATAAATTTCCTCAAAGGCAATAAGCCAGTTGTTGCAACACCAATTCCAAATAAAGTAGCAAGTACCGATATAGTAATGATGCCAAGAATAAAATAAACAAATGCTTTTAACAGGATGGTAATTGTTCTTCCAAAATAATACATACAACCTTTATTTTGAGACATAGCAGTATAGTTAGGTGTAGTTTCATTGGTTGAATCGCCCTCTGTTGCAGCTGTATTTGTAGTCTGCTTCTTTTCATTAGAACTACCCCATGCTTGTGCTCTTTTACCAAATCCTTCCATATCTGTTTGAATCGTGTTCTTAATACTATTGATATCCACTTTCTCTCCAACCATTTCTAATTTATCCGCACTGGTTCTGGCTTCTGGTAAAACCAACCATAATACGATATAAACAAATAAAGCACCAGGACCAAAAAAGGTCAAACCTAAAAAGTTTGGAAAATCATCAAAATCCCAGAATTGAAATAAATGAAAATGATTCCAATTTAAAGTGACAACAATAGAAGGAATCAAAAATAGTAATCTAATGATGCGCACTTTTACACCAAAGTATTTTGATAATCCTGCACATACACCCCCAATTACTTTATGATCTATGTCTCTAAATAATCTTTTACGTACTCCACCTACTTCTTTTTCAGAAGAACTTGGTACTGCAATCCATAATAATAAATACGCAAGGAAAGAAATTCCAAAAAGTAGAATCCACAATACGCGAATAATGATTGGATCTAAATTTAAATAATTTGCAATACCACTACATACCCCACCTAATACTTTGTTCTGCTCATCACGGTATAAACGTTTATGATAAGTAGGTCCCGCATTTTGTTGCGAACTATTATTAGGCTGACCAGAAGCAGTATTTGTATTCGCCTCAAATCCATCCTGTGCTTCAAAATCCGCTGGACGACCAATACTTTCAATGATTAAATCAATGTCTTCTTCAGTGATACATACTGCTCCTTTTTTAAGACGATCCTCGCAAAGTTCAGCGACACGACATTCAATGTCATTGATAATTTCGTCCTTACCTTCTTCTTGTTCAAAATAGGCTCTAAGACTTTCTATATATTGTTTCAAATTTTCATAAGCCATTTCTTCGATTGGTAGAATACGACCTTGGAAATTGATACTAATTACTTTTTTCATTGTTATGCTATTTATTGAGCAGTGTCTGCTTCGTTCACAATTGGGTTTGCTTTTGGAGTAATAATGGTTTCCACTGCGGTAGCCATTTCGCTCCAAGTTTTGTGTAAGACATTATAGGCTTCTGTTCCTTCCTCTGTCATTACAAAATATTTTCGTGGGGGGCCACTGATACTTTCAACCCAACGATAATTTAGTAGACCTGCATTTTTTAACCGAGTTAACAAAGGGTACAATGTACCTTCTAGAATATGCAAATTGGCCGCTTTCATTTGCTCAACAATATCACTTGGATAAACCTCGCCTTGTTGAATGATGGACAATATGCAAAACTCTAAAACGCCCTTGCGCATTTGACTCTGTGTGTTTTGAATATCCATAACTTTAATTTATACCACAAAGCTAAGGATGTTTAAGGTACTATGTATCACATAGTACCAAGTTTTTTAAGGTAGTGTACAAATAAAAATGCTAAGTTATTGAATATCAATACTTAGCATTTTGAAAATATTTATAAAAGGGGCTAAAAAGGGAAGATTGGTCCTTTTAGTACACCACTAATTCATAGAAATCGTCCGGCTGAAGGTATTTATTAGCAAGCGCCTGAAGGTCTGCAGGCTGGATAGCACGTACAGTTTCGATGGATTTATTGAAATAGGCGATATCCAAATCGTTCAACACATAGGTCTTCCAACGATTCATAATCTGGAACGGACCATCTAGGTCACCTAATAATGCACCCAACATGTAATTCTTGACCAATTTTAACTCTCCTTCATCCACCAAATCATTTCTTAAAATAGCCATCTCCTTATATACTTCTTCTATAGTTGCATTACAAACATCTTTACCTGCATCGGTACTAATCATCCAAGCACATTCCTGAACATGATTTTGCAAATAGCTATGAATGCCATAAGTATAACCCTTATCCTCTCTAATATTGCGCATCAACCTTGATCCAAAAAAGCCACCGAATAAATTATTCAATACTTGTGTGGCAGGGAAATCTGGATGATGACGATTGGGGAACCTTCTCGCCATTCTTATAGATCCTTGTACAGAACTTGCATCATTCACAATCGAATATTTCTTATTCGTAGCAGAAATAATTGGATGATCAAAACTGGGAAGTACTTGTTGGTTCAAGGGCAAACTACCAATGTATTGGTTCATCAAAACTTGCATATTCTTAGGAAACTTGCCCGCCATGAATACCACTGCTTTACCGTTTTTGTAAAAACGATCATAATATTTCACTAGATCCTCACGTGTTAGATTTTTGAAAGATGCTTCTGTAGAGTATGTACCATAAGGATGATCGATACCAAACAAATATTCATCTATCAATCTGTTCGCAATAAAATCACTTTTTTTCAAATTCAAAGTCAACCTTTGTAATTGATTTTGTTGGTAGATTTTTAATTCTTCTTCTGGGAAATTAGCTTCTGTGACTAATTCACTGACAACAGGCAATAAGGCTTCAAAATGTTTTGAAAGCGTGTGCAAATTGATGGTTGCAGTTTCATTGTAACAAGTCCTATTCACATACGCACCATAAAATTCAAAATGATCGTTTAATTCAAAAGCTGTTCGTTTATGGGTGCCATTCTTTAATAAAAAATTAGTCGCAGCTGCCACCCAATTTTTTTCTTCATAGCAGTTTCCTGCAAAAAAAACCAAGTCCATCATCATCACTTCCTCTGCGCCACCTTCATAACTGTATACTTCTACGCCATTGTCTAATGTAAAATGTTGGTAAGGTTTTAATTGAATATTAAAATCAACGGCATCCTTGATCAACGGTGCTTTATTTCTATCTAATGCCATGTTTTAATTTTTACTATAATAATATAATGTGTTTCTGTTGCTATCTTGGAAGATGGCATTGGCAGTCGTTTGAATTTTTTCTGGTGTTACCGCTTGGTATTTCTCTAACTCTTTATTCATCATATCTGCGTCACCTAGTAATTCATAAAATGCTAAGCTATGTGCACGATTCATGATACTCATATCCTCGAAGCAAATAATACTTTCTGTTTTATTAATTACTTTCTGTACTTCTTTTTGTGGAAGTAATTCTTGTTTAATTTTATTCACTTCTTCTAAAACTGCTTGTTCTGCAACCGACATGCTCACCCCTTTTACCAACTTGCCTTCAATCACCAATAATCCTGGATCGATTGTGCCAAAATGATAACAATCTATCGAAGAAAATAACTGTTTTACTTTTATCAATTGCTCATATAATCTCGCAGAAGCGCCACCACCTAATACTTCTGTAATCAAATCTGTTTCATGATAACCTGCATCAAATCTGCCACCCATATGCCAAGTCATCATGAGCATATCCATTGGCACATCTGCTCTAACATCCAATGACCTGGATTTTTCCTGTACCGGCTCTTTAGGTAAATTTCTGTTATAGGTTTCGCCCGCAGGTATTGGACCAAACCATTTCTCTGCTAAGGTTTTAACTTGTTCTGTTGTGGTATTACCCGTCACTACTAAAATGGCGTTATTCGGTCTGTAAAATTTAAAAAAGAAATCTTTTACATCTTGCATCTTCGCATTTTCCACATGCGACAATTCAGCACCAATGGTCATCCAACGATAAGGATGATTCGTGTAGGCAAGTGCGCGCATTTTATGCCATGCATCCCCGTATGGTTTATTGATATAGTGTTCTTTAAATTCTTCACAGACAACTTTACGTTGTACTTCTAAACTCTTTTCACTAAAAGCAAGTGATAACATACGGTCACTCTCAAGCCAAAAAGCAGTTTCAATATTTTCGGCTGGTATTTGACAATAATAATTGGTCAAATCATTGGTCGTATAGGCATTGTTTTCTCCTCCTGCTCTTTGCAAGGGCTCGTCATACACAGGAATGTTCACGCTACCTCCAAACATCAAATGCTCAAAAAGATGCGCAAAGCCAGTTTGTGCAGGATTTTCATCCTTTGCACCCACATTGTACAAGACATTAACCACTGCCATTGGGGTACTTGTATCTTGGTGCACCAGCACCTTTAACCCATTCTCTAATTGAAATCTTTCAAATTGTATCATAAGGACAGCAAAAATAAGCTTAAAACACAGAACCATTTGACGTTAAGCTTGTTTAATTAGTAACTTCGCACTATTAATTGAAAACTATGCAATTAGAACAACTTTATCAGAAAGCACTGAATTTTGAATACCTAACTAAAGAGGAGGGTATGTTCCTTTTTGAAAATGCGCCATTAGCTGAATTAAGCTATGTGGCAGATACTTTAAGAAAGAAACAAGTGCCGCATGGTAAAGTAACTTGGCAGATTGACCGTAATTTGAATACCACCAATGTATGTATTGCGAATTGCAAGTTTTGTAATTTTTACCGTATCCCGGGACACCCAGAATCTTATATCACCGATATGGATACATATCGTGTGAAAATCAAGGAAACCATTGCTTGGGGTGGCGATCAATTATTGTTACAAGGTGGACACCATCCTGAATTAGGATTGGATTTTTACGCTAATTTATTTAGACAAATCAAGTCTGAATTTCCGACAATTAAATTGCACACATTAGGACCCCCAGAGATTGCACATATTGCAAAATTGGGCGGATTCACCCATACCCATGTATTAAAAACTTTGCAGGAAGCTGGGATGGATTCTTTGCCAGGCGCGGGCGCAGAAATATTAGTAGATAGAGTTAGAAGATTGGTCTCTAATGGAAAATGTGGCGCCGAAGAATGGCTAGAAGTCATGGCTGCAGCACACCAGTTGAATATCACAACAAGTGCGACCATGATGTTTGGACACGTGGAGACATTGGAAGAGCGCTTCATCCACTTAATCAAAATCAGAGAAGTACAGGATAGAAAACCAGAAGGCGCAAAAGGATTTTTAGCCTTCATTCCATGGACCTTCCAAGATGTAGATACTCTATTGACAAAAATCAGAGGGGTCCATAATTTAACGACAACCGAAGAGTATATCCGCATGATTGCGATAAGCCGTATCATGTTGCCAAATATTAAGAACATCCAAGCTAGCTGGTTAACAGTAGGTAAAGCAACCGCTCAGGTTTGTTTAGAAGCTGGAGCCAATGATTTTGGTAGTATTATGTTGGAGGAAAATGTGGTGAGTGCCGCAGGTGCACCCCATCGTTTCACTTACAAGAGTATACAAGAAGCCATTAAAGAAGCTGGATTTGAGCCTCAGTTAAGGAACCAACAATACGAATGGCGTGAATTGCCTCAGGACATCCAGGAGCAGACCATTAATTACTAGCAATCTATGGGCTTTTTGAGTCAAATAAGTATAAAAAAAATAGAGTTACCTGTAACTTTTTAGGCCAGCCCACGTTTAACCTAACAAACGAGGATTAAACCAGACAGATGACGGATAAAGCGTACAATGAATGTGTAGATAATTATGCCGACGGGGTGTACCGATTTATTGTAAAAAATATTCGACACCAGGAAGATGCGCAGGATATTGTTCAATCTTCATTTGAAAAATTATGGGTGAACCGTGCACAAGTACTTCCTGAAAAAGCAAAGTCTTATTTATTTACAGTGGCCTACCATCAGATGATTGACCATATCCGTAAATCCAATAAGATGAGTTTAGTGGATGAAGATGCAATCCCTCATCAATCAACTACGCAACAGGATGCTGAATTAAAGCAAATTTTAATGCGCGCAGTGAACGAGTTGAATCCAACACAAAAGAGCCTTGTTTTACTAAAAGATTATGAAGGATATAGCTACCAAGAAATTGGCGAGATCATGAACTTATCCGAAAGTCAAGTGAAAGTATATTTACACAGAGCTAGAATCATTTTAAAAAATAAACTATCGGCCTTCGCCCCAACCGCATCCTAATGCAGCTTAACGCATCTACATACGAAACCATTTTCTTGTTGTATATCGACAATGAATTAAGCCCCAAAGAAAGGCTAGAGGTAGAACTATGGATTGCCGAGCATCCAACTTATGCTTTGCGCATGGAGGAATTAAAGGCAACTATACTAGTCCCTGAAACGATTCAGTTTGGATTGAAAGCGAACTTAAAAAAGACAGCTGTTGGTATATCGAAAGAAGTTTTAGAAGAGGATATGATAGAAGACTTAGATACTATCTGGACGAATGAATACACCAATTTATTGAAGCAGGATATGCAGGCTATTCCTGGATTGTCTAAGCAATTCAAAAATAGTTTAAAGAAAGAAACAAGCTCTAAAGGTGGAATTATCAAAGCTTTTGGTTTTAGTCAAAACAAATTCACTTACACCGCAGTGGCAGCAATGTTGATGTTATTCATTGGATACAAGCAATTAACGACTACCCCCGATTTAAAAACTGTTGCCGCAGTTAAAACACCTTCAGCTCAAACGTTAAGTAAAGAAATATTGGTTCAACAATTCATTCCAAATCAAAAAACGAATGACTACTCAACTAAATTGAATAAGAAAAAATTAGTTGTGCAAGATCCCACTACAAATAGTATAGTGAATGCAAATGAATATACCCCTGAAGCTGTTTCAAATGTTTTAGTAAATCAATCAGTTGAAAAAAATGAATCAACAACATTCGCTCCTCCAATTGAATTGAATATTACTACAAATAATACAGGAGCCCTGTCAGAAAAAATTGTCAATTCATTAAGTAGCACTTCAACAAATGCATTGGATGCAGAAGAAGAATCAGTGCCTGATACAAAAATTACTACCAACTACGAAGTAATTGATACAGAAGATCCTGATAGGACTATTCTGATCGCTAATTTTGAAATAGATGGCAATAGATTAAGAGGACTAAAGAGAAAAGTAACTTCTTTATTCAAGAATAATAAATCAGAAAAGAACAAATAACTATAATAAGTAATAAATAAAATCGATATGATACAAAAAATGATCCTTCCCCTTTTCATATTGGGAATAAGTTTAACCAGTAAAGCTCAAACAGATACCATTGCAGTGCTTGCAAGAAAAAATGATACCATCGTATTTGCAGCCAATAATGATACTGTAAAAATTGGATCTATATTGATCGTGACTAAAAAAGAGGCCGAAGATCGAAATTTCAAAACAGTCCTAAAAATTGGTGATGCAAGTTTTGGTAAAACAAATGACGGTGAATTAGGCTGGATTAAAGGTGATTTTAAAAAGACAAAGATTGAGATTTCAAAAGGACCAAGGAAATTAAAAAATCTTCAAACGAACTGGTGGACTTTAGATTTAGGCTTTGCTAATTACCATGATAAAAGCCCTGTAACATATTGGCTTGCAGCAAATCCAAACCTTTTGCCCTATGGCCCGGGTCCAATAAATCCAAAGAGTTTAAGCTTGAATAATAAAAAATCATCTAATGTAAACCTTTGGATTGTTCAGCAAAAACTAAATATATACCAACATAAAATTAATTTGAAATACGGCGTTGGTTTGGAAATGTTCAATTTTAGATTTGAAAAACCAATTAGCTTCAGAGAAGATATTCCAGGCTATTTGAAATACGACGATGTAACATTTACAAAAAATAAACTATTAGTAAAGTACTTGACCGTTCCTGTTCAAATTAGTTTCAAGCCAAATCCAAACTTAAGAAGAGGTTTTTATGCAAGTGTGGGTATGAGTGCAGGCTATTTATTAAATGCAAAAAATAAACAAATTAGTGCAGCGAATGGTAAACAAAAATATGCAGGTAATTTTAACTTGAACGATTGGCGTGTTGCTACTATCGGTGAATTGGGCGTAGGACCAATTCGTTTATATGGCTCATATGGTATGACGAACTTATTTAACAAGAGTCAAGTTTTATTTGACATGCAACCATTTGCATTGGGCTTAAGATTTAGTAAGTTCTAGTGCTACAAAATATATAGTTCCCTAAACGATAAAACGCCCCAACTATGGGGCGTTTTAGTATCCTAGAATTGAATAAAATTCTATATTAAATTTTTAGTGCCAAAATAAGGCACTAATACTTCTGGTAAATTAATCCCATTTTCAGTTTGATAGTTTTCTACAATCGCTGCGTAAATTCTAGGCAAAGCCAATGAGCTTCCGTTTAATGAATGTGCAAACTGCGTCTTCCCTTCTTGGTCTTTAAATCGACACTTCATTCTGTAAGTTTGGTAATTGTTGAAATTAGATACACTACTTACTTCCAACCATTTTTCTTGTGCTGCACTATACACTTCAAAGTCATAGGTGATAGCAGATGCAAAGCCCATATCTCCACCACATAATCTTAGAATACGGTATTGCAGTCCTAAACTGACTAATAAATTTTCAACGTGCGCCACCATCTCATTTAATGTGTCATCACTTTTGTCTGGATGCACAATCTGAATGATCTCTACTTTTTCAAATTGGTGTACTCTATTCAATCCTCTTACTTCTTTTCCAAAACTTCCTGCTTCTCTTCTAAAACAAGGAGAATATGCCGTCATCTTAATAGGCAAGTCCGTATCTTTTAAGATCGTATCTCTAAACACATTCGTTACTGGCACTTCAGCAGTTGGGATTAAATAAAAATCATCTTCTGTGGCATGGTACATCTGTCCTTCTTTATCTGGCAATTGCCCTGTCGCAAAAGCAGATGCCGCATTAACCATATAAGGAGGAATATATTCTGTGTAACCTGCTGCTGTATTAAAATCTAAAAAATATTGAGTGAGTGCTCTTTGAAATTTAGCGCCTTTTCCAATATACAATGGGAAACCGCTTCCTGTGATTTTAGCACCTGTTTCAAAATCTACTAAATTGTATTTTTTAATCAAATCCCAATGCGCCATTGCACCTGTTGGCAAAACCGGTGTGGTACCCGCTTCTTTTACTACTTCATTCTCTTCGGGCGTTCTTCCTTTTGGTACTAGATCATGTGGCAGATTTGGTAGTTGCACAATTAAGTTTTGTAATTGTTGTTCCACCTCTGTCATCTCCACCTTCAAAGGTTCTAAGGCCAACTTCCAAGCACCTACATTTTGCTTAATCGCTTCTGCTTGTTCTTTCTCTCCCTTCGCCATGTGATTGCCTATTTCCTTAGAAGCAGCATTCACCTTAGATTGTAAGTCGTCAAAATTGGCTTGGATACGCTTTCTTTGGTCGTCCAATGCAATCACCTCGTCCACTAAACCTGGATTCGAAAAATGCTTTATCGCCAGTTTATCCTTAGCTAATTGGGTATGTTGTCTTAAATAATTAACCTGTAACATATCGAGAAATTTGGGCAAAGATAATCAAACCATCCTACTGCGCACAGATATCCCCTACCTTTGCATCATAAATTGAGAAATTCTATGGCAAGTATAGGTGACGATATCCAAACCAGGTGGTGGGATTTAGAGCGAAAATTAATGGACCGATTCGGCAAAAAGCCCGATCTAGAGTCAATTTTGTTTTTAATAGGCTTACAGGAAACCGGATTTATCCAGGAAAAAATTACCAAAGAACAAAAACAAGACTTAATGCATGTCGCAATTTGTACCATTCTAATGTCTAGTGGTTTTTATGTAGTTGAAGGCAAGGATGGAGATGGCTGGCCACATTTTAAGCAATTGAAGAATTTACCCGTGATGGACTTGATAGAGCAAGAGGTTTTCTTAAAAGACCATGTTTTGCTTTATTTTGATAACAATCAGTTCTAGTCAATTGGTTTTTTAGCGATTTTTATGAATATTTGCACTAATAAAAAATTAACCTATGCAATTCCCAGCAGACTTACGTTACACAAAGGACCACGAGTGGATTAAATTAGAAGGCAATACTGCTACCATTGGTATCACAGATTTTGCACAAAGCGAGTTGGGAGATATTGTATATATAGATATCAATACTGTGGGTAGTACATTAGCGGCAGAAGCTGTATTTGGTACTGTTGAAGCAGTAAAAACGGTGAGTGATTTATTCTTACCTATCGCTGGTACAGTTTTAGAAGTAAACCCTGCTTTAGCTGGTCAACCAGAATTGGTGAACACAGATGCATATGGCCAAGGTTGGATGATTAAAATGACAGTAAGCAACCCTGCAGATGTGGATGCATTGCTTACTAGCGAAGCCTATGCGAAGTTGGTACACTAATCCAACCTCTATGAAATACCTTTTTTGGGTGATTGCTGAAATAGCACTCGTATTTGTATTACTAAGTCTTCCGGGCAGTAGTTTTATAGATCGAACTGGATGGTTGCACCTGCTCCCTATTGATAAAATGGTACATGTCGTTTTATTTGGATCCTTAGCTTGGTCATTCTTCCTTTTTTTTGACAAATCATCTATTCCTGCTTTGCAATCTGTTCGAGCTCAAGCTTGGGCAATGATTTTTTGTATTGTATATGGCATTGCCATGGAATACTATCAAAAATGGTATGTGCCCAGTCGAGGATTCGAAGTAAAAGACATGATTGCTGATGCAGGTGGAGTCTTGTTCGCATTACCTTTATATCAATTATGGAAAAAAAGACAATAAATTGTATTTTTAACTGAAACCAATACCATTGCCTCCATGGGGATAGAACAAGATATACAACAGTCTAATTTCAGAAATGAGTTTCAGAAAATGGGTATCAATCTCCTATTCACTGCCAACTGGCTAAATGAACAAATAGGAAAAATGCTCTCCGAAAAAGGCGTCACACAACAGCAATACAATATACTTCGAATTTTAAGAGGAAGTAATACGCCACTAAGTACACTAAAAATTAGAGAGCGTATGTTGGATAAAATGAGTGATACAAGTAGAATTGTTGACAGACTCATTGCAAAAGAATTAGTCGTTAAATCTACTTGCATAAAAGATAAAAGACTCGTTGATATTAGTTTATCTCCAAAAGGACTTGAACTTGTTGAACAACTAGACCTGTACAATGACCGCATAGATGCTTTGTTAAAAGGAATCAATGAGCAGGAGGCAGAAACGATGAATCAAATTCTTGATAAAATAAGAATGATTGATTCCAAATCCTAGTTGCAAGTTTTTCGAAATCATAATCAAACACATTACAATCTTATTTTTCAGTTATGAAGAAATATTTATTTACCTTATTTCTAGTCCTTCCATTTTCAATTTTTGCACAACCAAGTTTGAATGATAAAAATGTATTTGAATTTCGTGCAGTATGGGTTGCTACCGTTGTAAATATTGATTGGCCTAGTAAAACCGGTTTAAGTAATCAAGCACAGAAAGACGAGTTTGATGCTTTATTAGATATGCATCAAAAAAACGGAATGAATGCAATCATCATGCAGGTAAGACCTTCAGGGGATGCACTCTATCCCTCTGAATTAGAACCTTGGAGTGAATACTTGACTGGTAAACAAGGGCAAGCACCCTCGCCATTTTACGATCCATTGAGCTATATGATCGAAGCGACACATAAAAGAGGAATGGAATTTCATGCATGGATCAATCCATATAGAGCCGTGTTTGATGTCAATAAATCAAGCATTGCAAATAACCATTTATCGAAACTACACCCAGAATGGTTTTTAACTTACGGCGATAAAAAATATTTTAATCCAGGATTGAAGGAAGTATGGAATCATACCAATAAAGTAGTACATGATTTAGTAGCTCGTTACGATCTTGACGCAGTGCATATGGATGATTATTTTTATCCTTATAAAATTCCAGGAAAAGAATTTCCAGATGAAGCAACTTATCAAAAAAATGGTCGCGGTTTAAGTAAAGACGACTGGAGAAGAAGTAATTGCGATACCATTGTGAAGCAATTATCAAATACAATACATCAAGTAAAACCAGGCGTGCAATTTGGTATTAGTCCTTTTGGTGTTTGGAGAAACCAATCCACTGATCCAAGGGGAAGTAAAACCAAGGCCACTTCAAACTATGACGATTTATATGCTGATATCTTATTGTGGTTAGAAAAAGATTGGATTGACTATGTGGCACCACAATTATACTGGGAACAAGGACATGCATTAGCAGATTACAATGAATTGATTGAGTGGTGGAATAGAAATAGTTATGGCAAGAACTTGTACATAGGACATGGTATTTACAGAGCAGGAAGCAATTCTGCATGGAAATCACCAAACCAAATACCGAATCAAATTACCAAAATGAGGTCTTTGAAAAATACCCATGGTAGCGCCTATTTTAGCAGTGCTAGTTTTAAAACCAATGCCAATGGATGGAATGATAGTTTACAAAATAACTATTACAAAAATCCTGCATTGATTGCTCCTCTTGAATGGCTAGTACAAACCAAAATGTCGACACCTAAAATTCAAAAGCTTTCAGATAAAAATTATACGATCACTGATTTGAATCCATCAAACACATTAAAACATTTTGCACTTATTCACAAAGGCAAATCTGGATACCGAGTTGCTGCAATCCTCCCAAAGACAACTAAGAATTTTGATTTGAATTCATTAGGGTTAAGCCAAAATACAAATGAGCCCATCTGGATTGTAGCAGTAGGAAAACAAAATCAGTTAAGCAAATACCAAGTGATTGAATAAAAAGTAATGTCAAAAATAATTTGACATTAGCAACATCGATACCTCATAAAAAAAGCCACCTTTTAAGGTGGCTTTTTTTATATTCAAAGAGACTAAAATCTTATTCGTAAATACGCTTTAAAGGCAGGTTTTCATTGGCTTTTATCAATAACGGGACATGCTCTACCACAGTCATGTCATTGTCTAATCCAAAAGCTTTCTGATCGCTTTGTGCTAAGTGTTTGATATTAAAATATAGATCCATGATAAAGTCTTCTTTGAATGACAACTCATTTTCAATAGAGAAGAAGCTTTCTATAATCACATATGTAATATCCGCATGAAAGTCTTTTTGCTTCAATGATTCGTATTTACTATAAATGCCAAGTTCTTGACACTCATTCAATTCCTGCATTACTTTTTTAAACAATACATTTACGCGAGGCTGAATACGGAAACCTAATTTAAAGTCAATACGCATTACTTTGTCGTCCACTAATTCGCGGATACTATACGCCATACCATAAGGAGAATCCGTACGGTCGATATGTATGAACCAATAAATATCTGCACGTTTTGGTTTTCTGTTTAATATAGAATCAATAATGCGGTGTTCAATTTCTCTATGATTATTCGCCTTTGTTAAATACACTAAATGGGTGGCGTATTTAGGCACATCCTTATCCGCACTTAAATTCGTTAGTTGTTCTAGATAGGTTTTCAATTTTACGAAATCTAAATATCGATTAGCAATTTTTCTAGCACGATGCCATACAAACATCACAAGAATCATACTTAATGAAAAAACGAAAGTGATATAGCTCTCTTTAATTTTTACCACATTCGCGACAAAAAACGAAACCTCTACAATACTAAATATAAAAATGATCAAAGCAACAATAGCATGCCCCCATCTCCTTACGTTTAATAAATAGAAGTTCATAAGAATAGTGGTCATGATCATGGTAATGATTATGGAGAACCCATAAGCCGCTTCCATATGTTCACTCTTTCTAAAGAATAAACACATCGTGATACAACCAGCCCATAAAATAAAATTCAAGCTAGGTATATAAATTTGACCTTTTTGATCGGTAGGAAACTTCACTGTTACACGTGGCCAGAAGTTCAAACTAATCGCCTCATTGATTAATGTAAATGAGCCACTAATTAAAGCTTGACTTGCAATGATCGCTGCAATTGTTGCAACACCAATACCAGCAATCAAGAACCAATTAGGCATAATTTCATAAAATGGATTCAACCCTTCCATTGGCTGACCAATATGTTGAATCAACCAAGCACCCTGACCCATATAATTCATGATCAAAGCTACTTTCACAAACATCCAACTTACTTGTATATTCTTACGACCACAATGTCCTAAGTCACTATATAAAGCCTCCGCACCCGTGGTACAAAGAAATACAGCACCCAATAACCAGAAGCCCTTAGGGTAATTCACTAATAAGTCGTAAGCATAATATGGATTGAAAGACTTTAATATTTCAAAATGTTCAATCACTTGAAAAAAGCCCAATAAGAATATCATTGAAAACCAAACCAACATGATTGGGCCAAAAGCAAAACCTACAATCTTAGTTCCAAAACGTTGGAAAAAGAAGATCAATGATATAATCCCAATCACAATACCTACTGTCAAATTATTACCGGGTACAATAGTTTTTTCTAACCCTTTTACACCACCTAATCCTTCGATCGCAGATGAAACAGAAATGGGAGGCGTAATCATACCATCCGCTAAAAGCATTGCTGCGCCTATAATTGCAGGAATATAAATCCATTTTACATAACGACGGATCAGTGCAAATAAAGAGAAGATACCTCCTTCACCACGATTGTCTGCCCTTAAAGTCAGAAATACATATTTAAAGGTGGTCTGTAAAGTCAGTGTCCAAAAGACGCAGGAGATGGCTCCGTAGACCAATTGTTCTGTGATTACTTTGTGGTTAATGATGGACTTGAACACATAAAGTGGAGAAGTACCGATATCGCCGTAAATAATACCAAGCGTTACGATTAAACCAGCAGCAGAAAGTTTTTGCTGGTGCCCTGAATTTTGTACCATTGATTAATAATCTAGGCAACAAAGTTTATACATTTTCCGTTCTAAAAAATCAGAAAGGGAAAGTATTTTTAAAATAGTTTTTTGGCGTAAGTCTACCTATTGAAAGCTAAGGCTTGTAAGCACCCCATTTTGCCTCCACCGCTTTGAATCGGAAATCAAAAATGCCTTGTAATTGTTTTTTTACAAAAAGCACCTGCGCGATATCCCCTAAAAAGCCCATTGGGATTTTGTAATGCACAATATCATCCATCTTCACCCCTCCTGGCACGGCCTTAAAATGGTGCTGATGATGCCACATTGTATAAGGACCAAAGCGCTGTTCGTCTACAAAATATGCACCCTCTACCACATGTGTAATTTCCGTCATCCAATACAAAGGAATATTAAGAATTGGCTTAACCCTGTATTCTATTATTTGTCCTGCATACATTTTTTCGCCATGAAATTTGCTTATTATATTAAATCCCATCTTTGCTGGGGTAATCTTAGCCAAATTCGCTGGGCTGCTAAAAAAATCCCATGCTTCATTTAAGCTGATAGGGATAAATTGCTCTGTGTGGATGGTATATACTTTAGACATACATGAATAACAACGCTTTTGCCATTTTGTTGTATGAAATAGCGACAAAGCCATTAATAATTTAAATACAAATGGTGCAATTTTGTAAAAAACAATGAGCTCGCAGTTGCATTATACGAGCTAGAGGAAGAAATTTAACTAAGTTTGCAATAGTATGATCCGATTCAAATTGATTCCAAGTATTTTAGTGTGTTGTATTGCAACATTTGCACTCCTTCAAATTGGGGGCTGTGCTAATATAGTGCCTCCTTCAGGTGGACCTAGAGATAGTATTCCACCCTATGCAGTATATGCAAAGCCAAAGGATTCAAGTTTGAATATAGCTCCAAGAGAAATACTAATTAGCTTCAATGAGTATATTACGACCAATGCATTACAGGAGCAATTAATTGTATCTCCGAATATCAAGAACAACCCCTTGATAGATCAAAGGTTGAATATGTTGCGTATTCGTTTATCGGACAGCTTGAATATCAACACGACGTATTCTTTACAATTTGGCAATGCAGTTAGAGATGTGAATGAAGGGAATATTGCCAAAGACTTTACTTATGTTTTTAGTACTGGCGATTATATTGATACAGGTAGACTTAATGGGAAAGTCCTGTTGGCAGAAAATGGATTAGTAGATAGCACTTTAGTTGCAGTTTTACATCCTGCAGAAAATGATTCAGCTATCTTCAAAGACAAACCACTTTATTATACGCGCATCAATGGCCAAGGCAAATTTGAATTTAAATTTTTACCAAATAAAGATTTTAACATCTACATTCTTCCAAATGACTATACCAAGAAGTATGATGATACGACTAAATTATTTGCCTTTTTAGACCAACCTGTAAATCCTGCCAAAACAAAGGATAGCATTCAATTGTTTGCCTTTGAAGCTTCACCAAAATTGGGAAAAAAAGCACCGACGACTTTAACAGCAAAAAATACAAAAAGACAATCTCCAACGCTAAAATATGTAAGCAACTTAGAAGGAAAAGAAAAAGATATTTTAAGTCCATTGTTGTTAAATTTTGAAACAGTAATAAAATTGAATGATACCTTTCGAATCCTAATCACGGATACAAATTTGGTACAATTAGAGGGTATGTCCGTATCCGTAGATAAGCAACAAAACAAAGAAGTTCATATTGATTTCCCCTGGGAAGCGAATACGGATTATAAATTAATTTTACCTCAAAAAGCAATCCAAGATAGTTTAGCAAATTATTTGGTTAAATCAGACACGATTCGTTTTAAAACAAAACCAGAGGCTAATTATGGTACTGCAATTTTAAGGATCAACGGATTCCAACAATTTGAAAATCCAGTTTTATTATTGACCCAAGAAAATAAAGTAAAATTTAGTTTCCCTATCACACAAAATATACTGCGCATACCATTATTGCCACCTGGCGATTATCAATTGAAAATATTGAATGACAATAATCAAAACGGCTTCTGGGATACAGGTAAATTCAAAGGACAAAAATTACAACCAGAGCAAGTGCGCAACCTGAACTTAATTTTAAATATAAGGGCGAATTGGGATAATGAAATGAACATCATTTTAAAACCCTAATTTTGCACTTTATAATCCTATGCAACTACCCTCTTATTTACTTGAAAACGCTGTAGCAGAATTCTCCAAACTCCCTGGTATTGGAAAAAAAACTGCTTTGCGTTTGGTATTGCACCTATTAAAACAAGAGGAGTCCACGACCACACATTTTAGCGAGGCCTTGGTAAAAATGCGCAAGGAAATTCAATTTTGTAAAAACTGTTTTAATATTAGCGACGGTCCCATTTGTTCCATATGCAACAATACATCTAGAGCAAAAGAAACGATTTGTGTAGTAGAAAATATAAGAGATGTTATTGCAATTGAAAACACTAGTCAATACCATGGCACCTACCATGTATTAGGCGGTATCATCTCCCCTTTAGATGGTATTGGACCAGAACAACTGACTATTGAATCCTTAATGGAACGCATCCAAAAAGACAAAGTAACAGAATTGATTTTTGCATTAAACCCGACCATACAAGGGGATACAACTATCTATTATATACAAAAGAAAATGTCTGGGAATGCATGTAAAGTCACCACTATCGCAAGAGGTATAGCATTTGGCGGAGAGCTTGAATATGCAGACGAAATGACTTTGGGAAAAAGTATCTCCAATCGACAACCGATACAACAATACATCAAGTAAGATTGTTATTCAATTATAACAAATACTATGCATCGGATCAATTTTATGCCGAAACATAAAACTTGTTCATTCAAAGACTTTTATTTATTTTTGATGTTTAAACATTGAATTATGCGCATTAGACTAATTAGCTTCTTCATTGCATTTCTTGCACTTAATCAAGTAGATGCTCAAAAAGTGTACAGTACAAAAACAGCCAAAGTTCGTTTCATTGCTGTAGACGATAATGATATTGACGCAACAAATAATAAAGCGGTTAGTCGTCTAGAACCCAATGGCAAATTGAGTTTCATTATGCTCATGAAAGACTTTTCTTTTGAATGGGAAACCATGCAGGAGCATTTTAACAAAGAATATGTTGAATCTGATAAATTTCCTCGTGGCTTTTTCAATGGACAAATCACCAATATCTCAACGGTCAACTTTGCAAAAGATGGCAAATATCCAGTCACTGTGAAAGGCAATATGCAGGTACATGGAGTGAATAAAGCAATCCAAACCAATGGGTTCATTGAAATTATTAAAGGTCAGCCCAAAGCCACCGCTAAATTTACAGTTACATTGAAGGATTTTGGTATTGGAGGCCTACTAATCAAGATGGTAGCAGATAAAGTGGATGTTGAAGTCGTTGCTAGCTATCAATAAGGTTTAAATAACTGTCTAGTATAATTTTGGAGGGCATCTAATACTGTATTACCTTTGCCCCGCAACAGCAGGAGGATTTGTTTATTGTTCAACCTGCCATCCGAAAGGAGAAAAGAACTAATAAACGGTACACTTATCGCCCCCCTACTTCTTTTCCGTTTGGATGCTGCATAAATATTAATGTAGTATTATGTCAATTAAAGAAGCTTTACAAGAACGAATTTTAGTGATTGATGGTGCCATGGGCACGATGATTCAACGTCATAAATTAACGGAAGAGGATTACCGTGGAACAAGATTTGCCAATTGGCATTCGGATGTAAAAGGTAATAATGACCTTTTATGTATTACCCAACCTAGTATCATCACAGGCATACATTTAGAATACCTCGAAGCAGGTGCAGATATTATTGAAACAAATACATTCAGTAGTACTTCTATTGCAATGGCAGATTATGACATGCAAGAATTGGCTTATGAATTAAATGTAGCTGCAGCAAAATGTGTGCGTGCTGCAATTGACCAATACAAAGCAAAATATCCTGAAACTACGGATAAATTTATTGCAGGGTCTATCGGTCCTTTGAATAAAACATTGAGTCTTTCACCAGATGTAAATAATCCTGGTTTCAGAGCAGTAACTTTTGATGAAGTAGTGGAAGCATACACAGAACAAATAAGAGGTTTAGTAGATGGAGGTGTAGATGTTTTATTGGTAGAAACAATTTTTGATACACTAAATGCCAAAGCTGCCATTTTTGCAATTAAAGAATATTTTAGAAAGATTGGAAAACCAGAATTACCAATCATGATTAGTGGAACTATCACAGATGCATCAGGTAGGACTTTAAGCGGACAAACTTTAGAAGCATTTTATACCTCAGTAGCACACGCAAAACCATTAAGTGTAGGATTAAATTGCGCATTAGGTGCACAGGAAATGCGTGCGCATATTGAAGAGCTTTCACAAATTGCAACTTGTTATACATCTGCTTATCCTAATGCAGGACTTCCAAATGCAATGGGCGAATATGATGAAGCACCACACCAAACTGCTCACTTTATAGAAGAATGGGCCAAAAATAAATTCGTCAATATTGTTGGCGGATGCTGCGGTACCACACCAGACCATATTAAACATATGGCGGATCATGTACGTACTATTCAGCCAAGAACCCTACCAATTGTAGACAAAACAATCTAAGATTATGAGTGATCAAATAATACATATAAAGCCTTATTTAAGATTAGCAGGATTAGAACCATTAGTGATTCGTCCGGAAACGAATTTTGTGAACGTAGGAGAAAGAACCAATGTCACAGGATCTAAAAAATTCGCGCGTTTAATTAAAGAAAATAAATACGAAGAGGCATTGTCTGTGGCACGTCAGCAAGTGGAAAATGGTGCACAGATTATTGATATCAATATGGATGACGCATTGCTAGAGGGCGTAAAAGCAATGACAACCTATTTGAATTTATTGCAAAGCGAACCTGACATTGCAAAAATTCCAATCATGATTGATAGTTCTAAATTTGAAATCATAGAAGCTGGATTAAAATGTGTTCAAGGAAAATGTATTGTGAACTCTATCTCCATGAAAGAGGGTGAAGCGAAATTCATTGAACAAGCTCATATTTGCAAAGCATATGGCGCTGCTGTCATTGTCATGGCTTTTGATGAAGTGGGACAAGCAGATACCAAAGCAAGAAAAGTAGAAATATGTGCGCGCGCTTATAAAATATTAGTAGAACAAGTTGGATTTGATCCAGAAGATATCATTTTTGATCCAAATATTTTTGCGGTAGCGACAGGTATCGAAGAGCATAATAATTATGCGGTAGACTTTATTGAAGCTACAAGAGAAATTAAGAGATTAATGCCTTTAGCTAAGGTAAGTGGTGGCGTATCGAATGTATCTTTCTCCTTTAGAGGAAATGATGCAGTAAGAGAAGCAATCCATGCTGTATTCTTGTACCATGCTGTAAAAGCTGGAATGGATATGGGCATTGTGAATGCAGGTCAATTAATAGTATACGATGAAATTGAACCCGAATTAAAGCAATTATGCGAGGATGTAATCTTGAATCAAAACAACGATGATAACCAAGCAACAGAAGCCTTGATTCAATATGCAGATGCCTTGAAAGCAAAAGGGGAAGATGCAGGACAAGTGGCAGATGCAAATAGTAAAAAATTAGCATGGCGCTCTGGGACAGTAGAAGAAAGATTAGCGCATTCATTAATCAATGGTATTACTGATTTTATTGACGCAGATACGGAAGAAGCAAGATTGCAATATAGTGCACCCCTAGAAGTGATAGAAGGTCCATTAATGGCCGGCATGAATCAGGTGGGTGATCTTTTTGGCGCAGGTAAAATGTTCTTGCCTCAGGTAGTAAAGAGTGCTAGGGTAATGAAAAAAAGTGTGGCTGTTTTGACACCCTATATTGAAGCAGAAAAAGAAAGATTAAAAAATATTTCTTCGGATCCTAATGGCGAAACAAAGGGGCCAGCTAAAATTTTATTAGCGACAGTAAAAGGAGATGTACATGATATTGGAAAAAATATTGTGGGTGTGGTATTAGGCTGTAATGGTTATGAAATTATAGATATTGGCGTGATGGTGCCTGCAGACAAAATTCTTGCAGAAGCAGAAAAACACCAAGTAGACATTATTGGATTAAGTGGATTAATTACACCATCATTAGACGAGATGGTATACATCGCAAAGGAAATGAAACGTCGCGGGATGACAATTCCATTAATGATTGGAGGTGCAACAACTTCTAGAATGCACACGGCAGTAAAAATAGCACCAGAATACAATGATGGTGTAATACACGTTTTAGATGCATCCAGAAGTGTAACTGTAGCAGGTTCATTATTGAACAAAGAAACAAAAAAGCCATTTTTAGCAGAATTAGAACAAGCTTACACACAATTAAAAGCCGACTTTGACAATAAAAAAACAGTCAAGCAAAGTATTCCTTATGCCGCTGCTTTAGAAAATAAAGTAGCGATTGATTGGACTCGTTTTGAGGCAACAAAACCAAGTTTCACAGGCAACAAAGCCATTGAAATAACTGACTTATCTGTTTTGGTCGATTATATTGATTGGAAACCATTCTTTATCGCTTGGGAATTACATGGTAATTTTCCAGCCATCTTAACAGATAATGTAGTGGGTGAAGTAGCAAGTAAATTATACCAAGATGCTCAAGCGTTATTAAAGAAAATTATCGAAGAAAATTGGTTAACGGCAAAAGGGGCAGTTGGTTTCTGGGAAGCATCTTCTAAAGGTGATGACATCACTGTAAAGAATGATCAATCGAATGTGGAATTACATTTCTTAAGACAACAAGCGAAGAAGGCAGCAGGTCAACCCAACTTCTCCTTAGCGGACTTTATTTGTCCTGCAATAGAAAATAAAGCAGATTATATAGGGGCTTTTGCTGTGACGATACATGGAATTGAAAAACACATCAAAGCATTTGAAGACAATTTAGACGATTACAATAAAATTATCTTACAGGCACTTGCAGATAGATTAGCGGAAGCATTTGCAGAATACTTACATGCTAAAACTAGAAGGGATTATTGGGGTTATGCAAAAGACGAACAATTAGATAATGAAGCTTTGATTCAAGAAAACTATGTGGGCATTCGTCCTGCGCCTGGCTATCCAGCTTGTCCAGACCATACTGAAAAATATACTTTATTTAATTTATTGAATGCTGAACAACACACAGGTATTAGCTTAACAGAAAGTCTTGCAATGTATCCTGCGTCAAGTGTATGTGGTTGGTACTTTGCAAATCCACAAAGCCAGTACTTTGGACTAGGAAAAATTCAGCAAGATCAAGTGGTAGATTATGCGAAAAGGAAAAAACAATCTATGGAATACATTACAAAATGGCTTCAACCTGTGATTGACTAAATTCTTTCAAATAACCACCAGAGTCTTTTTCTAGGTTTTACTACATAATTTTTTCGAACATACTTACTAATGTGTTCGATGGCTTCATCGCAGCTATCTGTAAATAGAATAAAGTTTTTATCTTCTGGAGAAATAGTCCCCGCTGCTATCATATGATCCATCCAATGCATAAAAGGGGCGTGGTATTCCTTGCCCATCACCACTATTGGGAAGTCATTAATGACTTTAGTTTGTGCAAGTGTTAGTGTTTCAAAAAATTCATCCTGTGTTCCAAATCCACCTGGCATAATTATAAAAGCATAAGAATATTTAACAAGTAAAACTTTTCTAATAAAGAAAAAATTAAAAGTGATTGACTTTTGAACATATGGATTAGGCTCTTGTTCAAAAGGCAACTTAATATTACAACCAATTGATTTACCTCCATTTTCAAAAGCCCCTCTATTTGCTGCTTCCATGATGCCTGGCCCTCCCCCTGTCATGGTTACAAATCCCAATTCTGCTATTTTTTGGCCGATCTTTCTTGCTTGATCATAATAAGGATGATCCTCTTTGAACCTTGCCGAACCGAATACTGTAATGCATGGTCCTACAAAATGTAAGGCCCTAAACCCTTTGATGAATTCAAAGAATATTTGTACAGCAAATTTAAATTCATTTATTCTTGGCTTTGGCCCATCTAATTCAAAATTTTTAGACGCAGGTATAATCCTTCTTTTGTGTGGCGTTTTGTCTGCTAATTGCATAAATTATATTTCAAATTAATTAACATGAAGTTAGAATAAAATAGGTATTAAATGGTCAAATCAACTAAATTTGACTACCTAACTTGACACTACTGAATGAAAAAAAGCATCTATATTTTTAGTTTACTATTTGCATTGTCAATTACACAATTTGCATTTAGCCAATCCAATCAAGTGGTGCTTGAGCAAGTGCAGATGTATTCAAGTATCAGTCCAGATGGAAATTATTGGCAGCCAAACAAAACTCAAATTCAGGCATTTGCAAATGCATTAGATACAGGCCTTTTTAATAGATTACAATTACTGAGAGATACAAGCTATGATCCGAATATTAAAATTTTAACTAAGCCAAATCAAATTGGAAAACTGGTCATCGATTGGTCAAAAAGTAAAAATGTTGCTTATCATGCTTACTTAGAAATATATGAATTATTGCCTGAGCAAACCTACAGGAATGAAATGGTCAAAATAACGATTCCTAAAAAAGATAGCATCGAGTCCACTTGGTTTTTGACTTGTACCATTTTAGATGAAAAGAAAACACCTGTATTTCAAAAAACAGTTTTAATGGGCATGATTCCATTGGATTATCAAGGTGTTGGTTACCCTATCAATATCCCTGTTACCACACCTAAAAACATTTTTAAAGCCTTAATTTCAGGGGTGAATTTTTTCAATGAAGCAGGAACAGAGCTTGAATATATAGAAGCAAAAGTCTCAACGAGTTTTGCAACAGACAATTTCTTCATGCCAATGTTGCAATCAAAACAAAGAATTAGTGTTGATACAAGTAAAGGATTTCTAAAGTTCGTTAATGATAAAACAAATAATCTACTAAGAATACCTAATGCAATTATGAATAAGATTGATTTAAAAGACAAATCAATCAATAATCCATTTTATGCTGTTTTACCAGAAATCAAAAAACGTAATAGCACCCTATTCAAAGAGTATTATCAGGCAGTTCAACCTTTAAGAAATGTAAAGGATAATAAAGATTATTCACTAGAAGCGTATATAGAATTCAACCCATTTATTGACCCAGAATTACGCGCAGTTCCTCCTATAAGATTTTTACCAGACAGCATACACAAGATATTTGCTGACACCAGCTTAATTGGCAAATTTAAAGTAGTAGAACAACCAGTCAATAAGACATGGGTTTATAACTCAAATCAAGTATATAATGGGGTTGATTCAAGCTCAATTTTTAAATTGAATAGTGCTTACCCTAAGGGACCAATTCTGTTTTCTAAATCAATTGAAGGAAATATAGGAAAGGATACATTTAAAATCCTATTCAACGAGGATATAAATGTTAAAGTGATCTATTTAAATAATGTAGTCATTTTAATAGCACAAGGAAGCAAGAAGCCCACCAATTTAATTCCGATTGAACAGATAAATCAAAATACACTATCTACACTCTTACTAATGATTGCTTATAGTGAAATCTTTCAATCACCAAATCAATAAACATGCGTGTAGTAAGTTATAATTTGAATGGCATTAGAGCAGCCATTAAAAAAGGTTTAATTGAATGGCTTAAAGAATACCCTGTTGATATACTCTGTGTGCAAGAAACAAAAGCAAGTAGTACTGATATTGATTTAACCCTTTTAACAGACTTAGGCTATCATATAGCATGGTTTCCGGCAGAGAAAAAAGGCTACAGTGGCGTTGCAATTTTTAGCAAACAAAAACCAAATCTCGTTGTACAAGGTACCGGTCATCCTATGAGTGATTCAGAAGGGCGTGTTATAAGGGCCGACTTTGGAGACCTAACCATCATCAATGCTTATTTCCCTTCTGGAACAAGTGGTGACCTTAGACAAACTTATAAGTACCAATGGTTAGAAGAATTTTATGTTTGGATTGAAGCATTAAAAAAAGAAAGGCCAAATATTATTGTCGCAGGTGATTATAATATTGCCCACAAAGAAATTGATATTCATGATCCTAAAGGAAATAAAAAATCATCTGGATTTTTACCTGAAGAAAGAGCTTGGATGGATCAATTAATTGCAAGTGATTGGGTGGATAGTTTCAGACATATTCATGCAGATATGATTGGAGCTTATTCATGGTGGAGTCAACGATTTCCTTCGGTTAGACTTCAAAATAAAGGATGGAGAATTGATTATCTTTGTACTACAAAACCATTGGCTACAAAAATCAAAGATGCTTTTATATTACCTGATGTAAAGCATAGCGACCATTGCCCAATCGTTGTAGAAATAAAAAAGTAAAACATGTTTGTATCAAATATTAGTTTTCAAGTAGACCCTGCAATTGAAAGCAATTGGTTGGTTTGGGTAAAAGAACATTTTATTCCTAGTTGTATTGCTACAAGTTGTTTTATCAATCACCAACTCTATCAATTAGACCTTACAGACGATCAGCCACCTACTTATACCCTTCAATTATTTAGTAATTCGGCTGCTGACTTGTCTAATTTTCAAGAAAAACATGCAGAATCTGTGCTTTTGAGCATTTCAACCCAGTGGGGTGAACAGTGTTTTCACTTCAATACAAGCATGAAAATTGTGAATTGATTGTGGATAGCTGACTCCCCAAAACCCAATCCAGGCTTCATTTTAAACAAATAAATGGCTGTAATTCAATAGAATAAAGGCTTTCAGAAATTAGCGAAAAATTGGACCTGCAATTTTGCCCTCGACATTTAGGCGGAAATCCTTACTATTTAAGGGTTTTGGTGGAAAAATAAAAATTAAAAAAAAGGTCAAAATATTTTTTCGTTTCATAAAACCCAATAAATTTGTCTTATCGTTTAAAACTATAAAAAACACATCTATGAACAAAGCAGAATTGATCGCACACATCGCTGACGCAGTTGATTGTCCAAAAACACAAGCTAATGCAGCTTTAGACGCTTTTATCGAAGCAGTAACTAAATCTTTGAAAAAAGGTGACAAAGTAACTTTAGTAGGTTTTGGTACTTTCTCAGTATCTAAGCGTGCTGCAAGAACTGGTCGTAACCCACAAACTGGTGAGACTATCAAAATTAAAGCTAAGAAGGTTGCACGTTTCAAGGCTGGTAAAGAATTGAGCGGTAAGTTGTAATCTCAAATTAATTTGAATAAAAACCCTCGGATAATCATTTATTCAGAGGGTTTTTTTATATTTGTGCTCCAATCACAATTTAAAAATTATAATATCATGGGTAGAGGAGATAAAAAAACAGCAAAAGGAAAGCGCTTTTTAGGTTCTTTTGGTAAAAGCAGACCACACAAAACAAGAGGTGTTAAAGCAGCAGCTCCTAAGGCAAAAGCTTAATTCCATTAAAAAATAGATTCCCCCGATTATTCGGGGTTTTTTATGCCTAATTTTGTACTATGAAAAGCATCTACTTACTTATTACATTTCAGCTCCTATGCTTAGTCGTAAATGCACAATGCTCTATTTGTACTAAAACAGCAGCGCAGATTGGTGAAGAAGCTGGGAAGGGGTTTAACGTGGGCATTCTTTACTTAGCTGCTATGCCTTTTGGAATCATGGGTTATGTCGCTTACAGATGGTGGAAAAACGAAAAAGGCTAAACTAAATAAAGGGGTCATTTTCAACTACCCTGGCTCCAAAGTTTTTTCAACTTACTATACTTTCTCTTGGTTTGATACGCAATTGAATATTGAATGATAATGCCCTGCCAACCATCAAGAAATCCTAGTTTAATAAAATAGCCACTTATAAAAGCCCAAACAGGATTGATATACATTTTTATCCAGGTTGCTTTCTTCTTTTGATTAAACATTTGTTTAGACTGAATGGTCGTATATTTTTCTAGCTTGTCTACCAATTGCCCCACCGAATCGTAACTATAATGTAATAAATGACCCTTGATGGATCCTTTAGTTGGACTTGTATCAAAGGTTAAATTTTCATGCACTTCTCCAGTCCATTTCCCAATACCTCTTTGAACTAGTCTTTGAATTTTATCAGGGTACCACATGCCATGTTTGATCCATTTCCCACAAAAATTAGTGATTCTATTGAGGGTATAGACCTGATTTTTAAAGCCGGCTTGTTTAAGTTTACTAATCTCGTCTACAAGCTCCTCGCTTAAAACCTCGTCAGCGTCTATGAATAAAATATGAGACATTGATGCCATTGACATAGCTAAGTTTCTTTGACTAGAAAAATCGGAGAATTTATTTTGATGCAGCTTTACTTCATAACGGTTGCAAATATCAAGAGTGGCATCGCTTGAGAAGGAGTCCACAATAATGATTTCATCGGCAACTCGCTTAAGACTATCTAAACATTTACCAATATGCTTTTCCTCATTATAAGTTATGATAACAACAGATAGTGTATGCATTTATGCAATAAGTTTATTGTGATCAATTTTCAAAAATTGGTTGGTGTGAATTTGAATTAAAATAATCACCCAAATTAAAAAACAACCAACCACTTTTAATGCATAAGGGATCATGATATGTATTCTAAGCCAAGGCGTAAACAAGTCGGAATACGATAAGCTTGAAAAGAAGATTGCAATTATAAATGCCGTGTTTACAAAAGTAGTTTTTGGCTGTAATACATACCATAAACAAATGGGTACAACACCAATGATATAAGTTGGCGATTCCGATCCTGTATTAAATACAATTACAAACAACATGACAGAGCATAAGATGTAAAGCTGATAAACCAAGTGGTTAAAATATTTTATTTTGGTATACTGTGAAGCTAATAAAATCAATCCTGGAATAATAAAATAAAGTTTATTCAGTGTAGGTAAGTTAAAGACCCTTTTTACCATGCCTTGCAGCGATACGTCAACCATGTTTTTGTACATGTCAACTGTCAAATCAAAATTAGATTTTAGCGATAAGCTTGTCAGCCAGTCTTGATAGGATTGCATTAGAAATGCCGGACTTGTAATCAATAGTGGAAGTAGCACCAAAATAATGGTCCACATAATAAAATAAAGCACATACTTGCTCTTTTGTTTGCTAAAAAAGAAAAAGGCAAGTCCTACTATGCCATATAATTTAATAAAAAAGCCAAGTAATAATGACAATGTTGCGCCATGCTCTTTTTGTTTTATTAGATAAACGAAGGAAAGGATGATGGACGCCGCAATCAATCCATTGCTTTGCAAATTGGCACTCGCATTCATCATTTCGTGGACAGATAAAAGCAATATGCCATTTTGATAAATGGACTTTATTGGTAATTGTCTAATTGCATAATACAATACACCAGCATCAAATAGTCCCCATGCAAATGGTCCTACAATAGAAGGTAGTATTGTAAAAGGTGTTACTAAAATGGCAAATGTGGGACTGTAATAATAATGATCCCAATATTCAGCAGGATATACACTATACAAATTCAATTCCTGTTGAAGATGAAAAAAAGACTGCTTAAAAATGATGAAATTATTGTAGGAATGATTCAAAACCGCACCAAGTAGCGTTAGAAAAACTAAGCCAAACCAAATGATAGCTACTCGATTGTTGTTTTCTAAAATCTTATCAATAAAGCTTTTGAATTTCGAAGAATTAGCCATGCTTTTATTTTATTGATTTAAAAAACTGTTTATACAAACATCTAATGCTTCTATTCCTACGCCTGTATTAGCGACAGTTTCAACAATGCCCACTTTTTCACCAGCTTGTATTCTGTCATTCAAAGAATGTGTTAAATGTGAGAGGAATTTTTTAGCATCCGCTCTGTCAGATTTATTGACAACAAAAATATTAGCCACTTCAAATAAACCCGATTTCATCATTTGAATATCATCCCCTGCTTCTGGCACCAAAACCAATAATGTTACATCTGCTACAGAAGCTACTTCTACCTCTGACTGACCAACACCAACAGTTTCTAAAATAACAATATCAAATCCAACAGACTTCAAAAATTGAGTGATCTTGTTGATTGATTTAACTAATCCACCTAAATGCAACCTGGAAGCAAGTGATCTAATATAAACAGATGGATGCAAGTACCAATCTTTCATTCTAATTCTATCACCCAATAAAGCCCCCTTGTGTTTGACGGAGGAAGGATCAACAGAAATAACAGCAACTCTTTTATTTTGTAAAGTATAATGACCAATTAAAGCCGAAATTAATGTGCTTTTACCTGCTCCCGGAGGACCTGTAATACCAATTACTGGCACACTCGATGGGGTTATAGTAGACAAAAGTTCATCGACCCCAACAGCTTCATTTTCTATCAAAGAAATAACTCTTGCGACAGCTATAAAATTGCCTTCAGCAACCTCTTTTTTCAAATTTTCTATAGCAAACATCTAGTGACGAATGATTTTATAATTCTTATAATCAAAAAGTCGAATACCTGTTAATTTTTCGAAATAATACAAAACTAAATTTTTCAATGAAAATTTCTTTTTTGTAACGTCTATATCAATAATCCAATTTTTCTTTTCAATACGATCAAGCATGACATTAGGATGTGTACCTGTAAAACGTTCTAGAGAATCATAGCCAGAAAAATCATAATAATCAGGACTGGCTTTTATTTTTTCTAGTTGTGTGTCATCATTCCAAAACATGGCTGTTTCTTTTTGCTTCTTACGCATTTGTTCAGGGCTTTTCACCCAACCATAATGGTATATACTAGCATCTATCGCTGCAACGTTTAACTTTTTATTTCCTAATCTAAATCCTTGGGCGTCACGATATGCACTAATTGCTTTGTTATTTTTAATGATTCTTATTTCATGGGCGTACCATTTTCTGCTATCACCAACAAAATCATAAGTGCCATAAAAATGTTTGTACTTAAATAACAAGCCTTCAACTTCTTGGTCATCCTTGTATTTTTCACAAGCTGCAAGTATTGATGGATGGTATTTTTCATGCACTACTTCATCCCCTTGTATATAGAATGCCCAATCAAAACTGTCATCAATTAATTGAAAAGCCTTGTTGGTTTCATCTGCTAAAACAACACCGCCTTTTCTTAAATCCTTATTCCAAACTGAATGGTGAATTTTAACTTTTGGGTCACCAATAGATTCTATTAAGGCAATCGTTTCATCTGTTGAATCACCAATTAAAACAATCATTTCGTCCACTACTGGTAATATAGATCTTATCGCTTCTAGGATTGGAAAGTCGTTTATGACTGCATTTTTAATAATTGTAAACCCGGCAACCTTCATATTCATTGTTTTGTTCTTCAAATAACCGAAATCTTTTGCAACTTGCCTATTGTTTTACTTAAAGTTTGATTGAAAGCGGTTAATTTTGAAGCACGAATATGATTATGTCTACAACTATTTGTTTTGATTTTGGCAACACCCGATTAAAGGCAGCAATTTTTAAAGGCAACCATTTGGAAAAAATGGAAATTCTTGAAGATAGCAGCCCCGCATCTATTCAAAAAATATTGGATCAATACCAGCCTGCGAAAACCTTGCTTTCATCTGTCATTCACCACGACAAGCAGATAGAAAGTCAGCTGAGTCAATATGGATCATTCCATTTATTGGGACCACAAACCAAATTGAATTTCACAACGCCAGTTGGCAAGCCTGAGACAATTGGGGCGGATCGCCTTGGTCTAGTTGCTGCTGCAGTGGATCTTTTCCCAAAACAACACAATCTTGTCATCTCTCTTGGCTCATGCATCACTTATAATTTTGTCAACAATAGAGGACAATTTTTAGGAGGGGGTATATCGCCAGGCATGCAAATGCGTTTTAAGTCAATGAATGATTTAACCGCTCTTTTGCCCTTAATCCAGCCTGCTCCAAGCTTTGGCTTAGTTGGCTATGACACCAAAACAAACCTACTTTCTGGGGTGATTTTGGGCATGGCAGCCGAAATTGATGGCATAATTGGTGCATATGAGGCCAAATACAGCAAATTTAACGCCCTATTAACCGGTGGAGACCTTAGTTATTTTGTACCTCACTTAAAAAGAAGGATATTTGCGGATCAAAATTTAATATATAAAGGACTATATGCGATTAGTGAAAAAAATTCTTAGGCTAACCCCTTTCATTGGACTTTTCTGTTTTATAGCCCCTTTAAAGGCGCAGATCAATTCCCCGTTTTCAAGATTTGGTGTAGGTAATGAAGTATACAATAGTCAAAATGCGGCCAATCAAGGAATGGGTGGATTAACAGCAGCCTATACCCCAACGATGAATGGCGCTTTTGGACAAAGTATCAATTTTAATAACCCAGCATCTTATGGCGGTATCTATATGACCACCTTTGATATTGGCATGAACTTGACAAATAATATTCTTAAAAGAACAACACCTGCTGCAAAAGAAAAATCAACCTACTTAATACCAAACTATATCGTAGTGGGTGTGCCAATTAGTAAAGCGAAAAAAATTGGATTTGCATTTGGCTTAAGACCTCTTACACAAATCAATTATTCTGTGAACGATTTTGAATTTTCTCCAAGTATCGGCGATTCAATATACAGTAATTATAAAGGCGAAGGTGGAATCAATCAAGTGTTCTTTGGTGTTGGTAAAAGCTGGAAATACCTTAGCATAGGTATGAACACAGGTTATAATTTAGGAAGAAAGAAAATAGATGTTGTTAAAGCAATTTTATACAATAGTGACTCCTCTTATTTTTATCAGTCTTTATCTAGTACCAATACAACATTTGGTGGTGCTTTTTTAAATCTTGGTTTACAGGGCGAGTTTCCTTTATCTAGTTCTACAAATTCTGTGACAAAAGATAAAACCGAGTATAGTCTTAGTTATGGTGCAACTTACACACTTGACCAAAAATTAAAAGGCAAACAAGATATCATAAGATCTACAGGAACTTTTACGACTTCTGAAGAAATCGCAGTTGATACGGCACTTTACCAAAAGGACATCAGTGGCAATATTGAATTACCTAGCTTTATTACAGCCGGTATAGGTTTACATAAAAAAATAACAACTGTAAGAGGAAGCTTTGATCAGTGGGTATTAGGCATAGAATTAAACCAATCGAACTGGAAAGATGGTTATAGATTTTATGGTGCAACAGACCAAGTTCGCAATGCGACTATGTTACGTTTTGGAGCTCAATTATGTCCAAATCCATTTGCCTTTGAAAGCTACTGGTCAACAGTTACGTATCGTTTTGGCCTATTTACAGGTAACGACTACATCAATATCAATAATAATGGATTAAGATCAAATGGTCTTACAATGGGATTGGGCTTGCCAATTAGAAAGTATCGTTCATATGACTATCAATTCACATTATTGAACTTGGCTTTACAGATGGGACAAAGAACAGGTGCTTCTTCTAATTTCAAAGAGAACTTTGTTCAATTTACAGTGGGTTATAGTCTAAGCGACGTATGGTTTAATAAACGTAAATATGATTAATCAATCATTGAATAAAATATTGAAAATAGCAGTTGCTTGTATAAGTAGCTGCTTTTTTATGACCTCTTGCGAAAATGATGTGGATGCTGTAAAAGCCTTAGGAGCAAGGAGTGGAGGGATTGATGTAGGAAAAGATGTGGCAATTTTTGTGAGCAACGACGGTAAATTAGGTGCGAAATTAACAGCACCATTAATGAACCGATATTTAATTGATAGTAGTAAAATGATTGAGTTTCCGAATTCAATTCATGTTGATTTTTACAAAGACATAGATCAAATTGAAAGTCAACTTTCAGCTAAATATGCAAAATATAAAGAGGCAGAAAATATCGTATTCTTAAAGGAAGATGTCATTATTTTCAATACGCTTGGGGATACATTATGGTGTAAAGAAATGTATTGGGATCAAAATTCAGGTAGATTTTACACCGAACAGGACGTGGTTGTAAAGCAACATAGTCCCCTTGCAAAGATTTACGGTAAGGGCTTAGAAGCCAATCAGAATTTAACAGACATTCGTATCTTTAAGCCACAACCAAATAGCTATGCCATCATTCAAGATAGCAGTAGTTTGAATCCTTAAAATTAAGCAGATGGAATATAGAAAAATGGGCAAAACAGGCCTACAATTAAGCACATTAAGTTTCGGGAGTTGGGTGACATTCCACAAGCAAATTGACGATCGTATTGCGGACGAATTAATGGGTATCGCTTATGACGCAGGTGTGAACTTTTTTGACAACGCAGAAGTATACGCTGCTGGTGAAAGTGAAAAGATGATGGGCAGGGTTTTAAGTCAAAAAAAATGGGACAGAACCTCTATCGTACTATCTTCAAAAGCCTATTTTGGATGGAGAGGAAAAGCAAATAAACCAAACCAAACAGGTTTAAGTAGAAAGCACTTAACTGAAGCTTGTAATGAAGCATTGCAAAGATTACAAACTGATTATTTAGATTTATATTTTTGTCATCGTCCCGACAAATCAACCCCTATCGAAGAAGTGGTTCAAACTATGAACACCTTAATACAACAGGGAAAGATTCTTTATTGGGGAACAAGTGAATGGAGCGGTGTTGAAATCATGGAGGCCCATAGAATTGCAGAAAAGTATAGACTGATTGGACCATCGATGGAGCAACCTCAATACAATATGTTTGAGCGCAATAAAATGGAAAATGAATTTGTAGAGATTTTTAAAAATGTGGGAATGGGTACCACCATCTGGAGCCCTTTGGCTTCTGGTTTATTAACTGGTAAGTACAATGACGGCATACCAGAAGGATCAAGAATGCAAATCGAAGGATATGAATGGTTAAGAGACAGGATGTTAATGCAGGATAAAATTGCCAAAGTACAACAACTAGGCGCGTTAGCAAAAGCTTTAAAAGTAAGCACAGCCTCTTTAAGCATTGCATGGTGTATTAAAAATCCAAATGTATCTACTGCAATTTTAGGCGCTACCAATAAAACGCAATTGTTAGAAAATTTAACTGCACTAGAAACCGCTACACTTTTGACACCAGAGATCATGGAACAAATAGAGGGCATTATTGAAACTAAACCAGTTTTACCAGAATGGTAATGCCCGATTTTTCACTTAAAAATAAAATATGATTTTCGCCATCATCGCTTCAATTGTTTTAATAGGTTTTTTCTCTGGTTATGAAATTGGATTCGTAAGCGCGAATCGTCTTAGTTTGGAATTAAAGAAAAAACAAGGAAGTAGATCTGGCAAAATTATTGCTGGCTTTCTTGAAGCCCCAACACAATTTATTGGCACCTGCTTGATTGGTTTAAATATTTCGCTGGTGGTGTTTGGTATTTTATTTGAAGAATTATTACACACACATATTTGGAGCAAATTAGGCTTGGGAGAGGGCGCCATTTTATTTGGAAATACATTTGTATCAACCTTGGTGATTTTGTTTATTGGCGAGCTTGTTCCTAAAGCTATTTTTAAGGCAAGGGCGGCATCAATGATCAATACTTTCGCTCCTTTGGCACAGTTCTTTCATATCTTATTCAAGCCATTGACAGTAGTTCTAGTCAATACGGCACAATGGGTATTGAGTAATATTTTACAAGTAAAGATGGTGTATAAAAAAGAAGCATTTACGAAAGTAGATTTGGCTCATTTTATACAGCAGACAAATGCACATCAAGAACAACAAGAGCTGAATACCGACTTATTTGAAAATGCTTTGAGCTTGCCAGATATCAAAGTCCGAAAATGTTTGGTTCCAAGGACGGAGATTGTGGGGGTTGAAATTCAAACAGATTTGGAGGAAGTAAAAGCACTTTTTATTGAAACCAAATTAAGTAAACTGATTGTTTATAATGATACATTGGATAATATAGTTGGCTATATTCATCAACTCGATTTATTCAAAAAGCCAAAAGATATTAAAGCAATACTCCACCCTATCCTATTGGTGACAGAAAGTATGAATGCGGCAGATCTAATCAACCTGTTTTCAAAAAAGAGAAAAAGTATTGCATGGGTTGTGGACGAATATGGTGGCACAGCAGGTATTGTAACAATGGAAGATGTATTGGAAGAAATTTTTGGAGAAATCAATGATGAATATGATGAACAAGAATTTTTAGAGAAAAAGATATCAGAGAACGAATATGTGTTTAGTGGCAGATTAGAATTAGACTATATCTATGAAAAATATGGGATCGATTTTGCCGCAGACAATGCAGAGACCTTAAGTGGGTATTTAATTCATAAACACGAAGCCATTCCTAAAGTAAGAGAAGTGATTCATTTAAGTCATTTTGACGCGGAAATACTCATGGTGAGTGATACTAGGATTGAGAAAGTAAAGCTGATCATCCACTAGTACTATTTTTTAGTTTTAGGCCTTAATTTTCCACTAGAAGCCTTAACTTTAGTCTTCATTCAAACACTCCATGGCGTTATTTAATCGTTTAAACCCCAAAGATGGTTCAGAGATGTCGTTTATCGATCATCTTGAGGTACTAAGGGGCACTATTGTTAGGTCAGCCGCATCTATTTTGGTGATGGCGGTGGTTATTTTTATCAAGAGAGACTGGGTCATGGACAATATTATTACAGGACCTATTCAGCCAGATTTTATTACCTATCGTAAATTTTGTGAGTTTAGCCATTGGGCACATTTAGGAGATGCATTATGTATGCCTGCTGTTAAAGTGACAATGCAAAGTACTTCCTTTGGTGGTCAATTTTTAAGTAGTATTAGTATGGCCATAGTAGGGGGAATAATTACAGCATTCCCATTCATATTTTATCAATTTTGGTCATTTATAAAACCGGCTTTAAAAGAGAATGAATTAAGGAATACACGTTTCATGATTTTCTGGGTATCCTTCTTCTTTTTTCTTGGGGCCGCATTCGGATTTTTTATTTTGGGCCCATTCACTTTTAATTTCCTAGCTAGCTTTCAATTAGGGACAAAAAATGTGATTACAACTATCCCAACATTTTCTGATTATTTAGACAATCTTACGAATTTGATTCTAGGATGTGGCATCGCTTTTGAATTGCCTGTATTAGCTTTTTTATTGACGAAAATTGGCATAGTGACTCCAAAATTTTTGAAAGAAACGCGTAAATATGCAGCAGTAATCATATTAGTTATTGCGGCATTTATTACGCCTAGCCCAGATTGGTATAGTCAATTACTTGTCTTTATTCCTTTATACTCCTTATTTGAATTAAGTATTATTGTTTCAAAGTGGGCCTATAAATCGGTGAAGAAAGATGAGGAAGAGTGGGAATAATCAAGCATAAAATAAAAACATAAAATATGGCTTACGTTTTTGATGCATCAAAACCAATCGCAATGGGCGCCGACCATGCTGGAGTTGCCTATAAGCAAGAAGTTAAAGAATGGCTAGAAAAAAAAGGATACCAAGTAAAGGATTTTGGAACTTACAATACTGACTCAGTTGACTATCCAGATTTTGCACATCCTACTGCATCTAGTGTAGAAACAGGAGAAGCTGCATTTGGTATTTTATTCTGCGGCTCTGCTAATGGTGTAGCTATAACAGCCAACAAGCATGCAGGTGTAAGAGCTGGTTTATGCTGGTTAACAGAAATAGCAAAGCTAACCAGATTACATAATGACGCGAACATGATCTGTGTTCCTGCAAGATTTGTAAGCATAGAGTCTGCAATAGAAATGATTGATGCATTTATGACAACAGCTTTTGAAGGCGGACGACACCAAGGAAGAGTTGATAAAATAAGTTGCTCTTAATTCTTGATCATTCATTCTTTTAATAACAGTTAATTCAATATTTTCAATTTAAATAAATCAACATGCGTAAATTTTTTATTGTACTTCTAAGTTTGAGTGTTGGGTTTGTGAATGCACAAACAATAGATGCAAGTACCGCTGCAAAACATATCACTGCAGCTGGATTAAAAAAACACCTTAGTATCATTGCAGGCGAGGAAATGCAAGGTAGAGAGACTGGAACAGAAGGAGAAAGAAAAGCTGCTAACTACTTAGTTGGTCAGTACAAACAAATGAACCTTACTCCTGGTAATGCCGGTTCTTATAGAATGCCTTTTAGCTTATTTCAGGATAAGGTAACAAGTTCAAGTTTAAAAGTGAATGGCGCAAGTTATACTTTAGACAAAGATTTCTGGATTAGTGCAGGTGCTGCGCCACAAAAAACATTTACAAGTAATGAACTTTTCTATGTAGGTCCTGATTTTAATGATAAGTCTACTTTAGATGTTAGAGGCAAATTATTAATTAGTACAGAAGGAAAAGAAAGAACAATGGTTGAAACTATGGCTGCACAAAAATTAGGTGCAATTGGTATCATTCATGTTGCAAAAACAAATCCTACTATGCCAAGTAGCTTAAGTGGTCGTTTAGCTTTTGCGGCAAATACAAATACATTTGTAAGCATGACTGTGAATAAAACAGTTGGTGCAGCTTTATTAGGTGGCACAAAAGAGTTCAGCGATACAGAATTTGCAGAATTACCAATTGGAAAATATACTGCTGCGATAGAATGGACTTCAGACAGAACAAATGTTACTATTCCAAGTGCAAATGTGATTGCATACATGCCAAGTAAGGAAAAGTCAGATGAATATTTATTCATTACAAGTCACTACGATCATGAAGGTGTTAAGAATGGTGTAATCTACTATGGCGCAGATGATGATGGGTCAGGCACAACTGGTGTTCTCGCAATTGCAGAAGCATTTACACAAGCAAGAAAGAAAGGATTTAGCCCGAAAAGAAATATCGTATTCATGAATGTTTCTGGAGAAGAGAAAGGATTGTTAGGCTCTAAATATTATGGCGAACACCCTATTTTCCCTATGGAAAAAACAACTGCCGATTTAAATATCGACATGATTGGTCGTATCGATCCAACTTACAAAGGAGATTCAATGAACTATGTGTATGTAATTGGAGAAGATAAATTAAGTAGCGATTTACAACCTATCACTGATAAGGTAAATAAAAATTACAATATGGAATTGGATAGAAGATTCAATGATCCTAAAGATCCAAACCGTTTTTATTACAGAAGCGACCACTATAATTTTGCAGCAAAAGGGGTTCCAGTAATTTTCTACTTTAATGGAACACATGCAGACTACCACAAACCAACAGATAGAGTGGAGAAAATCAATTTTGATCTAATGGAAAAAAGAACAAGACTTATTTTTGAAACAGCTTGGGAAATGGCAACAAGAGAAGAGATGTTAAAACGCGATATGCCTTTGAACATGCCTGCTACAAGATAGTCCTTTACACTATATAATTAAAAATGCCCCTTATTGCTAAGGGGCATTTTTGTAAAACAAAATCGGCACCTTAGTTTATGGGGGGGCCGAAAAAATCACTAGAGTGAAATAAATTAGCCCTTACATTTTATGAAGGGCTAATTTATTTCTACTGACCTAATATATAAGAGAAAATCAATGGCACAACAATCGTGGCATCACTCTCAACAATAAATTTAGGCGTATCAATATCTAGTTTACCCCATGTAATTTTTTCGTTCGGAACGGCACCAGAGTAAGATCCGTAAGAAGTAGTACTATCACTAATTTGACAGAAATAACTCCAGAAAGGCACATCATGCCATTCTAAATCTTGGTACATCATTGGTACAACACAAATTGGAAAGTCACCAGCGATACCTCCTCCTACTTGGAAGAAGCCTACTCCTTTACCACCACTATTTGCTCTATACCATTCTGTTAAATAGATCATGTATTCGATACCGTTTTTAACAGTAGATGCCTTTAATTCATTTTTAATCACATAGCTAGCAAAGATATTTCCTGTTGTACTATCCTCCCATCCCGGAACAACGATAGGGATATTCTTTTTAGCAGCAGCCACAATCCAGCTATCCTTAGGATCAATTTCATAATATTGTTCTAACTCGCCGCTCAATACCACTTGGTATAAAAATTCATGCGGGAAATAACGCTCTCCTTTTGCTTCTGCTTCTTTCCAGAACTTCACAATATGTTTTTGTAATCTTCTAAATGCTTCTTCTTCTGGAATACATGTATCTGTAACACGGTTATAATGGTTCTCTAATAAATCCCACTCATCCTGTGGTGTTAAATCTCTATAGTTAGGAACACGCTTATAGTGGCTATGCGCTACAAGGTTCATTACATCTTCCTCCAAATTGGCACCAGTACAACTGATGATTGCAATTTTATCTTGACGGATCATCTCTGCTAAACTGATCCCCAACTCTGCAGTACTCATCGCACCTGCCAAACTCACTAACATTTTACCACCCTCTAATAAATGGGTTTCATAACCTTTAGCAGCATCTACTAAAGCGGCAGCATTAAAATGTCGATAATGGTGCTCTATAAACTGTGAAATTGGTCCTTTACTCATGTCGATTGATTTGATGCAAAAG